>CEVQ01027743.1_pt1 | contig 23624 bp, 21 predicted proteins | sample 356551 | NCBI WGS metagenome assembly CEVQ01 (sample SAMEA2623756, study PRJEB7988) | marine metagenome | biome: marine biome (ENVO:00000447); feature: mesopelagic zone (ENVO:00000213); material: "saline water (ENVO:00002010), including plankton (ENVO:xxxxxxxx)" | depth 250 m | reverse complement strand
GAACTTGCCCAAGTACAACGATTAGCATATTCTTTTGCATTTATATTTTTAGCAACAAATAAAGGGTCCATAAAATAATACCAAGTTGTAGCTATATTTGTAGCATTACTGATAGTTTGAAAATTAACAGTGTCAGTTTTTGAAAAAAGTACTAGATCGTATTTTTCAGAATTTAAAACACGTTCTAAGGAATCATTCATGGCTTTTCTACCTTGAATAGAAAAATAAGGGTTATATAAAGAAGATCTTGTAGAGAAACGGCGTAAAAGACTATATGGTTTTTGTAATAGTTTCTCAACATTTTGAGTGATTCGTTTTTCATTCCTTGAAAAATTTCTACTAATTGTTCGATAATTAAAATCTATTACGTGGTGCCCAAGATTTCTTAACTCCTTAGCCATTGATGTATTACTTGATGACGGAACATCTATAACACCAACAAAAAGTATTTTCATTCTTTTAGTTTTCATTAGAAAGTACTCATAACAAATTTATTAGTTGTTTATCTTTGCTTTTATTTATTGCAGTATATAGTACTAAATCTATATTTACCTAAATGCTTCTATACAAACACTGCCCGTAGCTCTTTCGGAAAGATCAAGTTTGCCATGGTCTTTAATGTTAGTATGGCCAGGCTTCATAATTTGAGGTTTATTGAAGCCTGCAGAAGTCAATAATTTTGACAAAGAATTTTCATCATACATCCATTGATGGTTACGGCTACCTAGAAATAAATATTTAATTTTACTTTTGAGTGTAGGGTATTCTTCAGTCAGAAAGGTGTTTTCAATAAACGTGTCTGCATCTTTGGATTTAATGTAATTATTAACTAAATATTTTATGTCGGGGATTACGGTTCTAATAATGCCGTTATTTTTTAGAACACGGCGTGATTCTTTAAGAAAATTAATAGCATCATTTTTTGTTAGATGTTCAAGCATATGGCAGCTATAAATTACATCAACACTTTTATCAGCATGTGGAATATACTTAGTAGCATTTGCAAAAAATACACTAGAGTGTTTTAAAAAATTTATATATTCACGTTGATTTTTAGATATAAAACCCACACTACTTAATATGTTATATAGTATAGGTTGTTTTGATAACCGGATAGAAAAAGAGTTATCATAATTAAACCAACCTTCTATAGGTGTTGAACCACATCCGATATTAATTTTAACGAGTGAATTGGTTTTATCCATTTTTAAAAGAGTAATTGATAATTATTTTAGTTGTAGTTTAACATTTTTAAAACACGGCTTAGAAGAGCGTCTTTTATTTGAAAGAAAAGTGATCTTTCTAAAATATAAAACATAGCTATTGTAATGAGCCAGTAGATAGTGGATTCTATAAAAAATAATTCTAATGTTCCAACTAGATTTGCTAACTGAAATTTTATGAGTAAAGTACTAATTGATGATACACAAGCAATGACAATAGGTATAAAAAATATTTTTTTAAGATTTAAGTTTATATGTATTTTAATTATTCTAAATAGTAGGATTGTCGAAACTATCATACTGATATCTACTGCAATTGCTACTCCATTTGCATTCCAAATTGTTATCATTGGGTATAGAAGTACACCTAACAACATTAATTGAATTATACGAATTATCATTACAGATTTTGGAACCCCACTTACTACTTCTGTTCTACGTAACAAGCTGTTTAGCGAAAAACATAAAGCGTATGGTGTTAATAATTGAAGCAGAACTATTGAAGGTGACCAGTTTTCTCCATAGAGTATAGGAATCAGTTCGCTTGCTATTATTCCTATCCAAAGTATTAATGCTATTGAAACTCTGGTTAATAGTTCAATGCTTTGCTGCAATGTTTTATGAGTAGCATCTTTAGCTTGTTTAACCTGGCCTATAGCAGCTACTGTAACTTGAGTTATTGTAGCGCCTATTAAAGAATCAATAATATTAAGTAATATTAAAGCTCTTTGATAGAACCCAAGAGCTGAATTGCTAAGTATAGATCCAATACTTAATTGATCGATTCTTGAATATATTCTGCCCACACTATCGGAGACGAAAAGTATTTTCCCGAAATCAAAAAATTGTTTAATTGACTTGATATTAATTATAGGCTTTACCAGAATAGGGGATAGGATTAATGTAAGTATAGCAGCACAGATATTTCTTAGAATTATTATTGAAAGTAAAGCCCAGATTGTTTGTCCTTGGAATGCAAGGTATACTCCTGTAAAAAATGCTATTGAGGAGCTAATTACGTTTATTAAAGCAAGCTTTTTAAAGTGTAATAACTTTTCCATATAATGTGCAAAGATTGCAATAATATAGTTTGGAGCTTGGCCTATCAATAAAACAAATACAAATATTTTCATATCTTGGTTAATTGGTATGATATTAGCAGTCCATAGTAAGAGGAGTATTGTAAAAAGTAGTAACGTTAAACCTATTCTAATAGATATTTGAGAGCCTAGAAATACTTTTATTTCTGTATCTTTTTGACTCAAATTTTGTCTTATAATAAATAAATCTTGTCCAAACATGACTAGCACAGACATGATTGCAAATATTCCGACAGCGTAAGCTTGTTGGCCAAAGACATCTGGTGCTATGGTTCGAGCTAGATATATACCGCTAAAAAATCGAATACCTTGTTCATATATTCGTGCGAATTGAATCCACATTAATCCAGATACGATTTTTTCTTTAATGTCTAGTGCATCACTCATTTTATTTTTTTGGTGTTGGTGTATTAAAAAGTGAAATTCCAACAGATGTTGTAACTTCACCAAGATATTTTCTTGAATAAGTATTAAATATGGGTGCTGATTTATTAAATAGGTGTAGTAGTTTTCGACTTAATCTATATTTATTTGAAAGCAATTTTCCCCAGGTTGGATAAGAAAATGAGTGGTTTTCAATCATTATTAATTAGCTTTTTATTAATATTTTGTTCTACTAAGATAGACACAGTTAAACATAGTGCAGGAAACAACCAAAAAGTATGAAAATGTCCTAATGCCCAAACTGTTCCTGCCAATGCAATTAAATATGCAATTGATGCAGCAGTTATACCTTGTATTTCCCATTCGAATCCATGAGATTTTAGGCGAGAATATTTGATACATTTCCAAATTGGAATCAAAACAAATATCATACAAAACACATAGATAGGAATTCCTGTAATTACCATAAATGTTAAGTGGAAATTGTGTAAGGTAGCAACTTGGTATCCTCCAGAGCGACTTGATGCTCCAACAGGTGTTTCAAAAGCAGTTCGATAACCGTTACCTTTTCCAATAAATGGGCTTTTTGAGATAAGTCGTATTCCTTCATCAATACCTCTCTGACGATATAGCCAGCTACTATCTCTGCGTGCCCAATTGTCATTATTTCCTAATGCAATAGGAAACCCCATGGCATTAGTTGTACGCCAAACTACTTCAGTAGAAGCATCCTGTAAGTAGCTGGAGTTTGTTATTGTTGAAAATCCAAAAGATAATACTAAGAGTATGCTAACAAGCAAAACAACACGAATTACAGTAGTAGAGATGAAGGAACTGATAGTTCTAAAATTGGAAGATAACATTAATATTAAAATTATACCTATTACACAGGGTAAAACAACACTACTAGATCTATCTATAATTAAAATCAACACCATGATACCTGTTATTAATGCTAAGGAAATTGTTTTGTAATTAAGTAATTGATTACGAAAAGAAAAAAGTATCGGAAGAATAGTTAAGAATACAAACATTCCGATATATTTCCCATCATAAGAACCTCTTAAAAAAAGTAATTCAGTACCTAAATTATTCATATGGGAAGTTAAATAAAAGGCTATACCAGTTAAATTTAAGATAGAGATTATCCAAATAGCACGATGTAAGATTCTGCGGGAGTTTATTATTACTGGAAGATAGACTAATATTGGAGAATAGAGGAAGAGTCTAAATTGTGTAAAAATATTTTCATGGTTATTAAGTGCACCAATAATCATGACTACAACACCTAATAAAACTATAGCAAATGCTATTTTTTCCAAATAAGCAGGTATAGTAGGTGAGTTTTCTTTTTGATCAAAGTGTAGAATCAAAAATCCTATAATCCAAGTAATTATAATCATGTCTTGAAGTATTATTGCATTTTCAATTATTTCTTTTCCTATGGTAAATAATGTCTCTGAAAATGTTCCAAAAATTGGTATAGTAATTGTAAAAGATGCCGTTAATGAAATGTAGAATAATAGCTCAGCTAATGGACGAAGAACCCTCATTTTTTACCTGTTACCGATTTGAATTTCATTGATATATTTACGTATTCCTGTATCAAGATTATTGAAATCATCTTTATAGCCAACAGATCTTAGTTTGCTCATATTTGCGTTTGTCATGTTTTGGAATTTACCTTTAATTGAATCAGGTATTTCTATGTAATTTATTTTTCCAGAAATATCTAAAGCATCCATGATTGTATGAGCTAATTTATTAAAAGATTCAGGTTTGCCAGTACCCAGATTATAGATGCCAGATTTGATGTCATTAGTTAAGAAATAAAAAATTACTTTTATTACATCTTCAACGTATATGAAGTCTCTGACTTGATCACCGTCTTTTATAGAAGGGTCATTGGATTTAAATAGTTTTAACGAATTCGTGGATTTTATTTGGTTGATGCTTTGTAAAGCCATACTAGCCATTTTCCCTTTATGGAATTCATTTGGGCCATAGACATTAAAGAATTTTAATCCAGCCCAAAATGGAGGGTTTTGTTTATGTTTTAGACACCATGTATCGAACAAATGTTTACTAAGACCATATGGATTGAGAGGTTTTAAGGAAAAGATTTTTTGATGGTCATCACTAAATCCATTAGAGCTATCTCCATATGTTGCCGCGCTACTAGCGTAAACAAATTTAATTTTGTTATCTGTGCAATAATTCCACAGTTTTTGAGAATAATGGAAGTTATTTTCAATCAGATATTCGAAATCCTGGACCATTGTGTTAGAACAAGCTCCTAAATGTATGATTGCTTCAATATCATCTGTATAATTATCTATCACTTTCCAAAGATCATTTTTATGTATGTAGTCAGTGAAATGAATATCAGTTAGATTCTCAAATTTAATAGTCGATCCAACGTTATCTACTATTGTGATATCGTGATATCCATTTTGATTTAAGTATTTAATAAGGTTTGAGCCAATGAATCCAGCTCCGCCAGTTACTATAATCAATTAAGAACCCCTATCTAGTTGTGTAATTTGATTGGCAATTGCTGTTGTAGATACATTTTCTACTATATCTATAAGTTCGACAGATCCTCCATTTTTTTCAACGATATCTTTTCCTATAACATCTTCTATTTTGTAGTCTTTACCTTTAACCAATACATCTGGTTTTATTAATTTAATTAGTTCATAGGGAGTATCTTCGTTAAACAATATTACGCCATCTATTTCTGAAATACTTGCTAAAATGCGAGCTCTATGTTGTTCTGTAGTTATAGGGCGCTCATTTCCTTTAATTCTTTTTACAGAATTATCAGAATTGATAGCAACTATCAAAATATCACCAAGTTTTGCAGCTTGTTCAAGTAAGGAAATGTGTCCGATATGCAATAAATCAAAACACCCATTAGTAAATACAATTTTTTTCTTTTTTGAACGAAGATATGAAAGGGTTGAAGAAAAATCATCTTTGTTATTAAATATTTTTTGTTTTGTAGGTTGTTTTTCAATTATGTATTCAATAATTTCTTCTTTAGTAACTGTTGCAGTTCCAGTTTTGCTTACTACAATTCCAGCTGAGATATTAGCTAAATGAATCGAATTTTCTAAATTTATTTTATGTGCTAGCGAAAATGCAATTGTTGCAATCACAGTATCTCCTGCACCTGAGACATCAAAGACCTCTTTTGCATCAGCGGAGATGTTAATAGTTTTTTTAGATGAAACCAGGGACATGCCTTCAGAACCCTTTGTAATAAGTAAATTGTCGATTTCGTGCTTAATGAGGAGTTTCTTAGCTAATGAGGATATTTGCTTATCACTAATATTTTGGTTATTTTTTATTATATTTTTAAATTCTTTAAGGTTTGGGGTGATTAAGTAAGATCCTTGGTAACATGTAAGATCAGATGTTTTCGGGTCAACTAATACAGGAACTTTATGAGAGTTAGCTATTTCAATGATTTTCTGAGTCATGGATTTTGAACAGACACCTTTAGCGTAATCGCTAATAATTAATGCGTCTGCTTTTGGGATATGATAATTCAAGGATTTAATTAATTGGTTGGAGATTGAGGTTGGGATTTTTTGGATTTCTTCTTTATCAAGTCTTACAATTTGCTGGTTAGCTGATAAAATTCTAGTTTTTATAGTAGTATAACGATCATTTACTGGTATGAGATTCGTATTGTCACAGTTTTTTCCTTTGATCAGTTTTTTTAATTGTAATCCTGCTGAATCAGTGCCGACTATTCCTATAGGAATTACATTAGCACCAAGTTCGTAGAGGTTAGCTACTACATTTCCAGCTCCTCCAAGGGAATAATTTTCATTTTTGAATTCGACGATAGGAACTGGAGCTTCAGGAGATGTCCTTGATGTAGTCCCAAATATATAGTGGTCTAACATAAAATCACCAATTACTATAATAGTAGGTGATTTGGAAACCTCTGTTTTTTTAAGGATTTTTAGTAGATTAAGCATGAAATTATATTTAATAGTTTTCTTTTAATTATACTTCTAATTTCCCTTGTTGGTTTAATTTAATCTTTGATCGACAATTTCACATATGATATGACCAATTAATAAATGTGCTTCTTGGATGCGTGCAGTAATATTTGATGGTACCTTGATTAACGCATTGGTAAGTTTGCCCATATCTCCACCAGATTGTCCGGTCATTCCAATACTTGTAATTCCCATAGACTTTGCTTTTTCTAATACTTTAATGATATTTTTACTGTTTCCCGAAGTTGAATAAGCAATCAATAGATCTCCAGGAACAGCTAAAGCTTCTAATTGACGTGCAAAAATAGTCTCGTATGAATAATCGTTTGATACGGAGGTTAATATCGACGTATCAACCGTAAGAGCAATTGCAGGATATCCTTTACGCTCTTTTTTGAAACGACCAACATATTCTGCAGCCATATGTTGACAATCAGCTGCACTTCCACCATTGCCACAAAAGAATATCCGATGGTGATCATTAAAAGTACGATAAACCATGTCTGCAATCAGCTCTATTTCTTCAGAATTTTGATCACGAACTTTTTCAATAGTATCTATATTATCAGTAAAACATGTATTTAGTATTGTACGGGCATTCATTATTGTCTCCTTATAATATACTTTGTAATTCATCCCATGACTTAATAGTTTTGTATTGAAAAGAAGTGATTGGTGGTACTTTCACAGGAATATTATTTAATAAGAATAATTTTTTAATCCCAGCCGCATTTGCAGCAGCTAAATCTGTTAATTTATCTCCTATGCACATCGATTTTTCTACATTTATATTTAATTCTCTAATTGCTTGATTAAATAGAAGGGCTCCTGGTTTTCTGCAGAGGCAGTTGTTTTGATATTTTGAAATAATTGCATCAGGGTGGTGTGGACAATAATAAAATTTTGATATCACAACTCCACATCGGTCAAGTATTTGTTCATTCATCGTAGAGTGGATTGAGATCACATCTTTTTCTGTTAAAATCCCTCTTGCAATTCCAGATTGATTTGTTATTACTACCAATAGATATTTATTCTCGACAAATATTTTCAATGTATCTTGTACCTTAGGTAGCCATTTAATTAAGTTACTAGATTTCATATATCCGACATCTTCAATTAAAGTTCCATCCCTATCTAAGAAAATGGCAGGTGTTCTGTGAGATGATATTTCAGTATTTAGCATAAAGTTATGGGGCTTTCTTTTTTTGTGATTATAATTGATCTTTAGTGGTGTAGTAATTAAATTCGGATAAATTTAATCCCGTTATATCTTCTATTTTTTTATAACTATGTTCATAGATTTCTAATAAATCAGGAAGCATATTTTGGGGGATATTATATTTAGTTATGGGAGTATATCGAAGTAATAGAGAGTCAAGGTATGAAATATATTTTGTCATTAATCCCGATAGTCTACCTGTTGCGAAGAATTCAAGCTGGTAATCAGAGTAATTTTCCACTAATTTTAATTTAGGTATTATTTTTTTTAATAAATTGGATTTCACAGCTGTTTTCAAAATTATTCGTAATAAGGTTGAGGGAAAACTTATGATGGAATTATTATTAAATGGAGGCATAAAAAAGAAGCAATTCTTAAATCTACATAAGGAAATACCGAAATTTGAGAAACTAATATTAACTGGTTTAGTATTGCGTAGTTTATTGTAATGTCCTATATTAAGAAAATTTTCAATCGATTGGGCCTGGAGTATTGGGTTTTGAATAAATTCTTCAAATAGTAATACTTTAACATTAGATTCTTCAAATAATTCTTGGTATTTTTTAATTAGAGGATAGTATTGCAATGAATCAATTAAATATCTTCCTGTAGAGCGTGGATGGTTAATTAAACGTTGTAATGAATTAGTCCCTCCATTTTTAATATATTCTGAGTAAAAAGAGGCAAGCATTTTACTTTGTTCCCTGATACCAATAAGGATTTTAACATCATATTCTTCAAAGACTTTTTTGATTCGTGAAGGAATCTGAGTAGAATAAGATCCGAACCAGTCATTTCCACCCGTAAAACCCTCATAACTGATACCTAAAAGTAAATTTGTATCTACTTTACAATCAATTAAAAATTTATTAAACTTTTCTCTTGTTTTTTGAGGTGAAAAAGTATGGTCGCTTAAATAAATGATATCATCAAAAACTTGAGCAAACTTATATATAGGATCTTTGAAAGTTTTTCCTAAATAAGTGATTTCAGGATGTTTATCAAAAAATTTATCTTGTAACCAAGTAGTTCCGGTTTTATGGTATCCAACATGTATGAAAAGCTGTTTTTTCATGGTACTAATCAAAATACTTTTTTGTAATTTTTATTTTTTTTAATGATATCATTTATTAGAGATATATAAGATTACAAATTGGTGCTATATTGTTTGAAAATAATAGTTAGTAATGTAATTATGTTTAACTTTGAGAGGTTTGAGTTTGTATAAAAGTAGTAGCGGCGCACTAATACATAAGCGTTTTTTTGATATTAGTATTATAGTGTTTTCCCATATATTATTTTTTCCTGTGGTGATATTGTTTTGGAGCTTTGTCCCCTTGTTAATTTGGATTGTTGATCGTGGTCCTGTATTTTATTATCAAACCAGAGTGGGAAAGGATGGAAAACCTTTTAAAATGATAAAACTTAGGACGATGAAATTTGAAAGTCAAATTTTTTCTGGACTACCAAAGAGTTTATTAGAATCATCAGTTGTCACGTTACCCGATGATGTGAGGATTACTTCAATTGGAAAGATATTAAGAATATTCAGATTAGATGAAGTTCCACAAATTATAAATATTTTACGTGGTGAGATGAGTTTTGTAGGACCAAGGCCGCTACCAAAGGAAACTTTGGATTTTTATATTTCAAAAGGTTGGCAGAATTCAGTCGAGGTAAGGTTAAAAGTTTTACCTGGAATTGCTGGTTTAGCTCAACTTCAAGGAACTTTTAAAAAAGGAGAGTCTGTCACTGATACAATCAATAAGTTTAGATATGATGCAGTATATGTTCAGAATTACAATGTATGCTACGATATTAATCTTTTAGCTAAATGTGTACTTCTTGTTTTTAGACTTGCTTTTAGATAATCCAGATTTATATTACCTTGGGTTTTGAAAAACAAGATTGCTTGATATTTTTACAAATGTTTTTTGTTTATTTGATCAGGCTTTTTTACGAAAAGAAAATAGTTTCTTCATAACTGATTTAGTGGAACGTTTTTCTTGGTTTTTAGTTTTTTCACCAGCTTCATTATATTGGTAATAGCTTTGGTAATAATAATAATTATAATAGTAAGGATATCGATACCCATACGAGAACCGAGAGTTTTTAAGTTTATTCACGATTATTCCTAGGGTCTCAATTGCTGTGCCTTTTAGTGTGTTTACTGCTGATTGTAAGGAACCTATTTTTGTACTGAATCCATCTACGATAAGGATTCCAGCAGTAGCTATTGATGCTAGTACTGAGCCGTCAGCAACTACTAATATAGGGGGGCTATCTAGAAGAACGTAGTCATAATTCAGTTTAGTATGTAATTCATTACACAAATTTTTCATACGGTCTGTCCCTAGTAATTCAGAAGGATTTGGGGGAACTGGACCAGATGGAATAATGTCTAAGTTAGGAATTCCGGGATCCATAATTATGTCAGAGGGAGTAGTGTCTTTATCTGATAAAAATGTACTTAATCCTGGTTCACGTTTCTTTAAATTAAATCTTCGATGTATAGTTGGTTTACGCAAATCCGCATCAAGAATTACCACCTTTTTTCCGTTTTGAGCAAGGCTGGCTCCTAAATTGCTAATAATAGTGCTCTTTCCCTCTCCTGGACCAGGAGACGTGATTAAAAATAGGGGGGGTTGTTTATTTGCTGTAGCAAATTGGAAATTTGCCCGAATATGCCTAAATGCTTCTGAATATGGAGAAGACGGATCAGTATGAGTAAGAACTTCATTCTGGTCATCCTTAGAACCCCATCTAAAAATATTTCCTAGTGTAGGGACACCAAATTGATTGTAAATATTTTCTACATCTTTGATGGTGCTGGTGATACTGGATAAAAGTACGGAGAGGAAAATAGCTAAAAGAAATCCTAGCATGACTCCTATAGCTGTATTTCGTTTGGTTCGTGGAAATGCAGGAGATTTGGGAGGCGCTGCTGGCTCTAGTAAGGAAAGACTATCAAGCGTAGTAAAATTTGATGCAACAAGTTCTTGTACATTTGGAAGCCCCTGAGAAAGAGCTGCGGTTTGTATTTTTGCTATTTCTCCTAAACGTAGTTCAACTGTATAGTTTATAAATGTAGTAGCAATTTTGTTTGCTACATCAGCTGCTTCGGTTTTGTCACTATTCCTAATGATGACATCTAAGGTTGGAGGATTAATATGAGCATCTGCAGTTAACATTAATTTTAATTCATCTATGTTGTATTTTACGTCGGGTTCTTCCGCTACTCTACTAATAAATGGGGTTGAAAGTATTTGTTTCATATACATGCGAGCAAGGTCTTCACTAAGTGTAAAATCACTTACTCCAGCAACACCACCAGTTCGGCGTTGTTCAACCAATAGGGTGCTTTTAGCTTCATACATAGTATCTTGGCTAGAACTATAGAAATAAGTCCCTATGCCCAAAATAGCTGGTAGGATAAGAAAAACCCACCAGTAATTTAAAAAAATCCCAACATATCGCCGAAATGTGGTATTAATATCATTTAATTGTGGCATAGTTATGTTTGAATTTTGCATATTGTCCCTAGTCATAAAATAAGTTTGTTAAAAATAGAATAACATTAGAAGAATTACTCAACAATCCCTAAATCCAGTTGCTTTAATTGAATCATTAGATTCTTTAAATATTGTTGATTGTAGTTGAATAGGATCGTTAGTGGGGGTATCGCATACATAGTTTTGGCATACGAATGCAGTAGGAAGATCATTTATTTGTGTTTTGTTAGTAAATAAAGGTGACTCAAATGGCAACTCTTTATCACTCCTTAATCCTATGATTAAGCGATTTGGAAGGTATGAATGGTATGTTGATTCGAGTAGCTCTTTTGATTTTTCTTTGTCTCCAATGATAAGGATTTCAGTTGGCATTGAAAGAAATGAATCTATTGTCGATAACCATGAGACATTAGATAAAGGAGATTCCATTAATTGCAGATATTTGGAATTTATAGATTCTTTTGCCATTTGACGTAAATCATCATTATTTAAAAGTATAGCCATTTTAATTAATATTTCTGTTGCAACTGAATCACTTGAAGGTAGTACATTTCCATCTGTTGTTTGAGGATTTGCAAAAAGAATTTCATGGTTGTAATTTGTGTCTTTGAAGCATTTTTTTTCACTATCCCAAAATAATGCAATCATTTGATTACCTAAATTGATTGCCTCTTTTAGCCATTTAGTTTCCAGTGTTACTTCGTGTAATGTAAATAATGATGAAATTATAAAAGCATAATCTTCTAAGTATCCTTTAATAGATGGACGGTTAGTATGTTCATTGTAAATACGGTAAATATCGTTATCAACTACCATGTTCGATAGAAGAAAGTTAGCATTTTTCTTAGCAATTTGAATATATTCTGGGCATTTAAACACGATGCCAGCTTCAGCAAAGGCACTTAGCATAAGGCCATTCCAAGATGCAATGATTTTTGTATCACAAAGAGGATGGACTTTCATTTTACGTTTTTCAAAAAGGATTTTTTCAATTTCTATTATTTTGAGTTTGCATTCATCATTAGTAATTCCAAATTTAGCAGCTACTTGATTAATTGGTACTCGTTTAGTAAGTATATTGAATCCTTCAAAATTTCCTTGTTCAGTAATATTAAAGTATGTTTTAGCAATTTCTGAAAGTTCAGGTCCTAGGATTGAATTAATCTCATGAAGACTCCATACAAAAAATTTACCTTCTGTTCCATCGCTATCTGCATCCTGCGATGAATAAAATCCTCCAGATTCACCCATCATTTCTCGAATTATATAATCTAATGTTTGAGTTACTGTTTCTTTGAAAAATTCATTAGGATTTATTTGATATGCATGTGTGTATAGTTTTATTAAAAGTGCATTATCATAAAGCATTTTTTCAAAATGAGGTACTGTCCATGACATATCTGTAGAGTAACGATGGAATCCACCACCTATTTGATCATATATGCCCCCTTCCTGCATTTTTTTCAATGTGATATCTGTCATGTTATATGCTTGCTGATTTTTTTCACGAAGATGATATTTTAGCAGGAATTCATATAGTGGTGGTTGTGGAAATTTTGGTTGATACCCTATACCTCCATGTTTATGATCAAATGAATTTGTAAAGGATTGCATTCCTTTAGTTAAAATATCATCTTGTATAGTTTCTTGATATCGGGTTTCCTCTTGCATCTTTTGTATGGAGTCTATAAGTTTTTCAGTGTATTCAGTAATTTCATTTATGTTTTGGTGATATGCACTGGAAACAGATTGTAGGATTTTTTTAATACCAAGATGGCCTGGTCGGTCATCAGGTGGGAAATATGTTCCTCCAAAAAATGGCTTACCTGTTGGAGTGAGAAATGCTGTTAAAGGCCATCCTCCCTGTCCAGTCATTACTTGTACAGCAAGCATATAAACACTATCAATATCTGGCCGTTCTTCTCTATCTACTTTGATTGGAATAAATAGTTTGTTTATAATCTCTGCAATTTCATCGTTTTCGAACGATTCATGCGCCATTACATGACACCAATGACATGAAGAGTATCCAATACTTAAGAATATGGGTTTATTTTGACTTTTTGCTTCAGTAAAAGCATCTTTGCCCCATGGGAACCAGTTAACAGGATTATCCGCATGCTGAAGCAGGTATAAACTTTTCTCGTATTTTAATTTATTTTTCATAGTTAATGTTTTTGTTAGCTTCTTTAAGTAAGTCTCTATAGTTAAAAAAGCTTATTTATTAAAGAATTGATTTTTTCCCAATATATAATCGTTATATTTAAGATTGTCCAGATTCCTACTGTAGAAAATAGTGGATAGTCTGTTAATAAAACAAGTGTTGGATCTTCTCCTCCAGTTGTTTTAAAAATTATATATAGGTATCTTAGTAATCCTAATAATACGAATGGAACAGTTAAGAGAAGTAATGTGGTTTCAAATCGTGTAACAACACTGTCAGAAACAGTATACATTGTATAGACAACTGAGATAGCTATCGTCCCAAGTATGATGAGTTTGTTTAAGAGACTTATGCTGTATTTGTGAATCACTTTTCGTGTTGTAATAGAGGTAATGTTTGTTTTAACAAGTTCTTGTCGTCTTTTAGTAGTGACCAATAAAAATGCAAGAAGAAACATTAAAAGTAGCAACCATCCAGATACAGGGGCATTAGAAATTACAGATCCTCCAAAAACACGTATTACAAAACCTAAGGCAATAGTTAATAAATCAACTATAAAAATATGTTTTAGTATTGTTGAGTAAGTGAAATTCATAGTCCAATAAAAAATTAGAATAGATGGCAAGAAAAATGATTGTAATACGCTAAATGATAGTAATATTGCAATAGAAAGTAATATCAGAGCATAAATTATTCCTGAATTAGTACTAATTTTATTTGAAGCAATCGGACGGAATTTTTTAATTGGATGATTTTGGTCTGCACTGCGGTCTAAAATATCGTTGATGATATAAACAGAGCTTGATGCAAGGCAGAATGAGGAAAATGTAAGAAGCGCTTTAAATAATTCTGTTAGATCAAATAAATGGAGAGAAAATATTAATGGTGCAAAAACAGTGACGTTTTTGATCCACTGATGTGGTCGTAGAGTATTAGTGTAGTTTAAAAAGACATTCATGCCATGCTAATTATTAGGTAGATTTTTCCCAAAGCAATTGGGCCTCAGGTGCATTTATACTAGGTTGGTTCCCGGATGAGGTAACTTCGGATTCTGAAAAATATTCATTAAGTGTAGTTGGAGTAACTATTTTTATTTCTTTCTTACTTTGATTAACAAGTGCGCTGTTAAAAAAGTAAGTCGTACCATATTGATTTAGTAGTTTTAAAATATCCAGGTAATTTTCTCCTAGATTTTGTAGTTCCCTTAAGTGTACTTCTATATAGATATTTTGAATTATATTATTCTTTAATGTGCTTAATGCACCGTTTAATACTTGTAATTCACCACCTTGCACATCAATTTTCATCAGTTTAATCTCATCGATTTGATGTTGCATAACAATTTCGTCAATGGTGGTAGTGGTTACAAACAGCTTTGTGGATAGTTTCTGATTAATCATTTTTAATGAAGAAATAGATGAATCTCCAGTATTAGTACTTTCCATAGGTATTGTTGGTTGTATATATATTTCAATGATTTCATTTGGTGTATCTAGAACGGCTTTATTTATTGTAACTACATTATTAAAAGAATTGAGCGCTATGTTTGAATGTAATTTTGCAAATGAAGTATGGATAGGTTCAAAAGCAAAAACATGGCCTGTAGGCCCAACATATTTGGCTGCTGGTAAAGTATGACGACCAGTATGCGCTCCTAAGTCAAAAAATACATCATTTTTTGTTAATGTGCTTGCTAGATATTTTGAAAAAATTGATTCAGGTCCCATACTAAATCCTCTGAAAGTATTAAATTCTACTTGATCTAGAGGGTCTATGTTATAGGAGACTCCATTAACTTGAGTAATAACAGTTCTGGGAAAAAGGCGTAGAAATTTGATGGGATGAAATCTTGCATTACGTGAAAAGAGCCAATGATTTATTAACCAGGAAATCATTGAATATAATAAGTATTTAAATTTCAGCATGTTTAATACCAGTTATTGAAAATATTTAAATTAATTGTACATGACTAATGATTATACATATAGTTCAAGGGTAGGGGAGAAAGAAAGCGTCCCTGGCAGGATTCGAACCTGCGACCCGCTGCTTAGAAGGCAGCTGCTCTGTCCCCTGAGCTACAGGGACGTGAATAATTGATTAAATTTTAAAACTTATTATATTTTGAGAAGAAGTGTTAGTTAAAGAGTATCTATATAAAAATTCTAACATATTGCGAATACTTATGATTATTTAAATCCATTCACTATAAACATCCTATTTATAGAAGGGCTTAAAAAAATAATATAATGGTTTTAGTAATATCTTCCAATTCAATGGTGTCTTTGTCCATATTTCATAAAATAGCTTCAAATCTGGCCTAAATTTGTTTAAACCCAGCAGGAAAGACCCATAAAACATGAATTTTACCTATATATTTAATAATGAAACATTAAATTAGTGTTTTAGTTAATAACATTCAAAGTGAAAAGGCTTTTCAGTTATTGAAAAAGTTTGAAAAGATTTGAAAAGATTTGAAAAAAATATAAGAAAAGGTAGAAAAAGTGATTGACCAGATAGGCTGTCAGTATTAGGATATATATAAGTGAGGGTTTATTATGGCTAGAAAAACAAAAATGATGCTTAGGGTTGAAACTGACTTAGGGCAGCCACTTGAGAAGGTTTTGCCAACAATGGTTACTGAATTAGGTCTGACTGGTGCTGCTAATCACTTAGGTGTTAGTAAAGCTACATTAGGTTATTGGTTACTTAAGCTTCGTATTGATGTTCGTCGAGTAGCTTTAGCTCCTGGTGATAGCTTTAAAGTAAAACGAGTAGGATAACTATCTATTATTCTTCAATGCTCTCATTGATTCTCTAGCACGTTCTCGTTCTATTATCACTCTTCTTTTTTCATATTTCTTTTTGCCACGTACGAGAGCAATCTCTATTTTTAGGATATGTTTTTTACTATATATTTTAATAGGGACAAGTGTTAAGTTTTTGGATTGAGTTTCTTTCTTTAAAAAAGTAATTTCTTTTTTATTAAGTAACAATTTTTTTGATCTTTTTGATTCGATATCATTAAATTGATGTTTTCCTGTTATTGCTATATGGCAGTTGAATAGAAATACTTCGTTATTAACTATTCTTGCATAGGATTCGCGTATACTGATACTTCCTTGTCTTATTGATTTTACTTCTGGTCCTAATAAAGATAATCCTGCTTCAAAAGATCTTAATATTTCAAAATCACGTTTTGCTGATTTGTTAGATGCTAATATCTTGGATTCCATAATGGTTTATTTTATCTGATACTACTATTATTAGTTATTTTGTTTTGATAATTCTATGATTTTCTGTAATTCTGATTGAGCTCTTTCAAGCTGTTTTCGTTCAGCTTCTTTTGTATCTTGATCTGTTACAACAATGTTAGGTTCTAATCCACTATTATTGATCATACGACCAGATGGAGTATACCAGAGAGCCCATGTTATATATAAACCACCGTCATTACTTAATCTACGAAGAATATTAACGGCGCCTTTTCCATAAGTAGTTTCCCCAATCAATGGTGCTCTGTTGTAATCTTGTATTGCTCCTGCAAGGACTTCTGAAGCACTCGCACTTCCTTTGTTCACCAAAACGACCATAGGAATATTTATTGCTAATCCATCGTTTGTTGTTTTGCTCTGGGATCTTCGGCCATCTCCGCTCATACTGTATAGTAAAATATTTTCTGGTAAAAATTGATCTGCAACATCAACAGTTGCACTGATTGTTCCTCCAGGATTGTTTCGAAGATCTAGGATTATACCTTTTGTAACTCCTTTTTTTTCTGATTCTATCAGTACTTTTTTTAATTGGTCGACTGTATTTGGATAGAAATCAGAAATTCTTATATGTAGCAGTGGGTCATCCTCTTTTGATCGGACATATACACTTGTTAGAGGTATGGTTCCTCGTATTATAGAAACTTCAATTCTTTTAGGAGAACCTAGTCGTTTGATGAGAATTTTCACTTCTGTGTCTTTAGGACCACGAACAAGTGATATTACTTCAAGTACCGACATTCCTTCAACAGATTTACCATCTACTTCTAATATTGTGTCTCCTGGTTTTATTCCTGCTGCTTGTGCGGGGCTGCCTTCAATTGGACTAACAATTTGAATTTTCCCAGCTGCATTCATCGTGACATAAGCACCTATCCCTTCAAAGTCACCTCTATAGATATCATCAAATCGACCTGATAAAGTATCAGGAGTAATATAATTAGTCTCTTTATCTCCAACAGCTTCAACCATTGCTTTTACTGCAGCTTCAGAGAGGGTTATTGGATCTAGTTTTGATTTATCGACATAGTCCTCTTGCAAAAATTGCCATGATTCCCATATGATCCTTAGTTCTGGTGGAATATCTTTAGGTAATTCAAAAGTATTTATACTTGAAGGCGAAACTGTTGGAACTGTATTTGTTTTACTTGAAGTAGGAAGAGTATTTTCTGTAGCAACTTTTGTGTTATCTTCAGGAGAACTAAGGCATGCGGAAAAAAACAAGCAAATTAAAGCTAGGGTAGATATTATTTTATATTTGGATTTAATAAACATAGATCTTATAACTCCTAATTCAGATAGAGTAATTAATAACATTTTAGCACTTCAAATCAAAAAATGGGCTTATCAGATAAGCGCTGACAAAATTTTTAAGTACATTGACAATTTTATTAGACTATTTTATATTCCGCTCAGATAGTTTATTTATAATAAAGTATATGTGAAATTTTATGACCAGTAAGGTTAATCGAACCCGTCGCCTGCGTAATTATCCAAAATATTCAATTGAAGCGTGCTTAGATGTAGTACGAGTTATATGTACTGGAAATGATTCAACATCAATTAGCAGAGTGTCTTTAGCTCAAAAATTAGGAACTACTCCAAAATCAAGTAATTTCACACATATGATTAAGTCATGTGAGATGTATGGTTTTACAGTAGGTAAATACAATAGCGATACTATATCAGTTACTAATAGAGGAGAAAATGCGGTTCAAAATAATGATTCAGTAAAACGAAAAACAGCTATTTATGATGCTGCTATGCATCCTGAAATCTTTAAAAGTTTTTACAATCTCTACAAAGGAGTAAACATACCAGGAAATAACAGAGCAATTGATGTATTACAACAGAAATTTGATATTTCCATGGATGATGAGCGAGGTAAAGAGTGTTGGGGCCTAATAATGGGAAATGGGTTATTTAGTGAAATTATTGTAGAAATTGGGAAAGATCGATATGTTGACTTAAGCCAAAACAATGAAAAATTATCTTATGAAAAATTATCTGATGTGATTAATGTTTCATCAGATAGGCCTGATACCCAGGAACAAATACATGAAATAACGAATAATACTTCTAATATTGTTTCTATAGGACAAGCACCAGTTATAAAGACTCTCTTCTTAGGGCATGTGGGGTCATCAGAAATTACTGATTTTGTGATCAATATCTTGGATTCACTGCATATAGAATATAAAAGTGGAGGTGCTAATGGAGAGGTAACTTCAGTGTTAACTCCATTCATTGATCAAGATATGAGAGATTCAAGGGGAAGTATATTAATTTTTGCAAATTCCGATATTGACATAGTGGCTGGGGGCAAAAAAGTTTCTCCAATAACTCCAATGCTGGTTCAATTAGGAGCAGCATTAGTATTGCATGGGAAAGATAATGTATTGGTGTTAAAAGAAAAAGATATTGATATAGGCGTGCCTGACTTAAATGAAATTGAACTGAGTAAAGATTTAGAGAAAGAAAGCTTGACTTTATTAATTACTGAAGAGTTAATGGCTTTAGGGCTTATTAAGAATAATACTTAGATTTTGTATAATTAGTTTGGTTTAAGATAAACGCATATTGAAACTTTACATAACTAATATAGTGCGAACTTGAAAAGTAATCACCTTGCCCCCTACTAACTTGGTGTTTTTAAGTTTTTTTAGGGGTCGCTAGTAAGTATAGAGTCAATTATTTCTAAAAGTGCCGAAATATTTGCGCCAGATTTTGCAGAGACAAATACGGTGGGCAGATCTTCAGTAGATACAGTAGATAATGTATTTATTGTATTACTTACTTCTTCTAAGGCTGTTTTTGTACTAGATTTGAGTTTATCAATTTTATTTTCAACGTAAATTTTACGTATTTTATCTAAATTTAGTGATTTTATTATCTTTTCAACTTCTGTTTTATGTTTATCAGATTCACTGTGTGATATATCGTTTACATATAGTAGTATCGATGATTGGTTGATTTCTTCTATGGTTGATCTAAAAGCTGCTATTATGCTCGGAGGTAATTTATGAATAAAACCTACAGTATCTGTTACTAGGATAAATTCCCCTGATGGTAAACGAATTTTTCTTGTTAACGGGTCTAATGTCACAAAATACTGGTTTTTTGCTATTGCTTTTTCGCCAGTTAATCTGTTGAATAAAGTGCTTTTACCGGCATTTGTATAGCCAATCAGCGTGATTACTCGTAAATTTGCATCTTTTCTCTGCCTTCTTGATAAATCTCTTCTAGATTCAATTGTGTTGATTTCTGCTTTTAATGTGTGTATTTTTCTTCTTATTAAACGTCTGTCAGTTTCAATTTGAGTTTCGCCAGGACCTCGTGTACCAATACCTCCACCGAGTCTTTCTAGGTGTGTCCATTGTCTTATTAAGCGAGGTAGTAAATATTCGTGCTGTGCTAGTGATACTTGTAATTTTCCTTCTCGACTTTTTGCCCTTGATGCAAAAACGTCTAAAATAAGTGCAGTTCTGTCGATAATTTTTATATTCCCCCCTATTTTTTTTTCTAGATTCCTTTGTTGAGAAGGATGTAATTCGTCATCACATATTATTGTTTCTATATCTGAGTCTTTAACTATTTTTTTGAGTGTATCAATTTTTCCTATTCCTAAGTAAAATGGTGTCGGTTTTTTCAGGTTTTGTGTCAGTTTTCCTATAACATTTGCTCCTACTCCCTTAGCTAGATCTTCAAGTTCTTCCAGAGACTTTAATAGTGAAAGGTTATTGGAGTCATTGCTGTTTTGTCTTGAAAAAATGTTTACACCCACCAGAAATACTCGTTCTGGCTTATGTTTTGTATAAAGGAAATTATCTTTAATTTGCCTATCCTTTAACTGATAATATAATGACGTATATAGAATATTTGTAAGCTATTGTTTCCATTTTGCAATTCGAGTAAGTGCTTCATCAATTTTATCATCAGAAAGAGTTAAAGATAGCCTGACAAATCCTTCTCCATATTTCCCATAACTTGTACCTGGGGATACTAGAACATTACATTCTTCTAAGAGTTGTTCGGAAAAGTCTTTTGAGCTGTATCCTTCAGGCACTTCTGCCCAAATATAAAGACTTGCTTTAGGAGGGTCTACGTATAGACCTATACTATTTAATGTTTCAACGATTTTATTACGTCTATTTTCATAAATAGCATTTCTTGTTTCAATGTATTCTTGCTTTAATGACAGAGCTGTTAATGCCATTTCCTGAATGGCTTGTGGCACTCCTGAGTCAAGATTTGATTTAACTATTTCTAGAGCTTTGATAATTTCAGAGTTTCCTGCAGCCATTCCAATTCTCCAACCTGTCATGTTATAAGACTTTGATAGAGAATGAAATTCTATTCCAACATCCTTTGCTCCCGGAATATTTAAAAAACTTTTGGGCAGATAATTGTCGTAATAAATTTCTGTGTAACAAGCATCATGCAGAATAGTGATATCATATTTTTTGGCAAATTCAACCACATCATTTAAGTAAGAATCCTGAACAATGGCTCCTGTAGGATTATTTGGGTAATTTAACCACATCACTTTGGCTTTTCTAGCTATTGCTTCAGGAATTTCTGTTAAATCGGGTAACCAGTTATTCTTTTTTAATAAAGGCATTATAAAATCTTGACCAGCTGCAAATAATGTTCCAATACTGTAAACAGGGTATCCAGGATCAGGGATCAAAGCAATATCATCAGGGTTAAGTAGTGCTAATGATATATGCCCTATACCTTCTTTAGCTCCAATAAGAGAAATGATTTCATTATCAGGATTTAGCTCAATTCCAAATCTCTTTGAATACCAATTTGCAACCCCTAAACGAAATTCAGGTAATCCTTCACTTTCTGGATAACGATGATTGATATTTTTAAGAGACCCTTTTGTTAGTGATTCTATAACGGTGTCAGGTGTTGGAATATCAGGATCTCCAATACCAAAACTTATAACATCAATACCCTCACTTTTTTTTTGAGCAATAGTCCTACTGATTTGGACAAATGGATAAGGAGGGATTTTATTAATACGATTTGCAATTTTCATTCAGTTCTCCATCTTTATTGTTTTCGTTAGGGTTTATAAGTATGTCAAACACGTTCTAAACAAAATTATATGTTCCAGTAAAAATTGATTTAACAGGTCCTTCAAGAATGATTTCATCTTCATCCCTACCCGACCAAGATACCTTGAGTTCTCCACCTGGCAAACGAATCGTTACCTGGGTATCGAGTAATTGATGTTTGATACCAATTGCAGTAACTGCACATGCACCAGTGCCGCACGCCATAGTAATGCCTGATCCTCGTTCCCACACATCAACTGCTACATAATCTCTACTTTTTATCGACGCTATTTCGAAATTAACTTTTTCAGGGAATAAATTGTGGGTTTCAACTAATGGACCATAGGTAGAAATGTCGAATTCCTTAGAATCTTCATTAGTAAAAACTACACAATGTGGGTTACCTATTGAAACACAAGATATATTTAAAATATTTCCATTGATTTCTAGTGGATAATTTGAAACATCTGTCATGTTTTCAAGTAGCACAGGAATAAATTTTGGAGAGAATTGAGGGGAACCCATTGCAACTTTAGCAGCAACCATTACATTATTTTTCCATATTGGTTCAACTTTCTTAATTCCAGATAATGTTTCAACTGATATTTGGGTTTGATGTTTATTGATTAATTTATTTTTTATTGCAAAAGCAACTAGACAACGTATACCATTTCCACACATACGGCCTTCTGATCCATCAGAATTAAACATTTGCATTTTTATATCAGCAATTTTTGATGGCATTGCAATAATTAATCCATCTGACCCTATACCAAAATGACGATCACTTATTGATTCTGACAATTTTGACCAATCAAAATCATAGCTATATCCATTTACATAGACATAGTCGTTACCAGCTCCATGCATTTTTTCAAATGAAATTTCGTTCATTAAATATCTCCAAATAGCAATGGAATAATTTTATCATGTTTGTTAATAGTTACGAAAATAGTTTTAATTCTATTCAAATTGACAGTATTGCTAAATGCTTTTTACAAAATCTAATAATATCTTGTTAAATTTTTTTGGATTTTCCATATTTACCATATGACCACACTGAGATAGTGAAACTTTCGTTGCTTCTTTAATCTTCTTAACGATGTCTTCTGATGCAGGTTCCATTTCGGGTATATCTAGATCACCTACTATTACTAGTGTCGGTACTAATATTTCAGTAAGTCGATTAACTTGTGATGGTTCCTCAAATTTTCCAGGATCTTTTCGTAACATACGCCACCAGTTTGCTTCATCCAAATATTGTTTCATACGGACTGATGATAAAGGATTTAGTATGGCTGTACTAAAGACAGGATGTGTATATGCTAATTTTGTGGCTGCTCGCTTTCCTGATGTATGAAATGCTGTTTTAATCGCCTCATCTATTTCGGTCATAGAGTTTTTGTTTTCAGACTGATTTCTCCATCCCGTTGGTATTGCAGATATGGGAATTAAACTGGATATTTTGTTTGGGTAAAGTAGAGCAAAATCAATAGCTGTATGTCCACCCGATGAGAGTCCTGCAACGTGTACATTGAAAATTTTAAGGTATTCAAGTAAGGCATATAAATCTGCAGCATGAGTATAAGTTTTGTTAGTTGGTATATCTGATTGTCCATGTCCTCGCATATCGTACCGTAAAACCTGGAAGTGTTTAGTAAATGCTTC
>CEVQ01017589.1_pt1 | contig 24339 bp, 23 predicted proteins | sample 356551 | NCBI WGS metagenome assembly CEVQ01 (sample SAMEA2623756, study PRJEB7988) | marine metagenome | biome: marine biome (ENVO:00000447); feature: mesopelagic zone (ENVO:00000213); material: "saline water (ENVO:00002010), including plankton (ENVO:xxxxxxxx)" | depth 250 m | reverse complement strand
GTGTACAATGGCCAGGGTGCCGTAGATGATACCTCTGGAGTGGCCACGGTACAGGAGATAGCAAGGCAGTTCGGACTGCTGGAGTCCAGTCTGGGGATGCCGGAGATGACTCTTTACTTCTGCACCTGGGGTGGTGAGGAAGAGGGATTATGGGGGTCTAAGGAATGGGTTGACAAGCACAGGAATATGCTGGAAGAGAATCTCAGACTCTACATCAACCTCGACATGAATCACGTCGATGCGGAGAGGAATTCAGGGTTTACTATGTTCGGTAATAATCAAGCTGATGTCGACCACATCACAGGAGTAGTCAATGCATTCTCCAAGGCATACTCAGAACTGTCAGAGAAGTATCCAATCAATATCAGGAAGTTGTCCTCTACAGAAATGCCGTACAACTCCGACCACGCTCCGTTCGTCTACGACATAGATCAGGAAGATAGTGATGACAAGGAATACGGTAGAGCCCTCGTATGCTACGGATCCGGGTCAGCCGAGTATCACACCTACCTCGACACCATGGACCGATTCAACGAGGAGAGTTTAATCGTCTCGGGAATAGTCTACGGCTCGATAGCCAGATATCTCGCCTACGGCGATTCGCAGTGAGTCATGACGGCGTCGTAGTCCGGCTCCAAACCCGGATTATCTGCAACCCATGCGTATCCGATGCTTCCATCAGTCTCCACTACGAAAACAGAGCGTTGGGCGACTGTGTAGCCGGGAATAACAAAATCCCCTAGAGCGACACCGTAAGCTTCGACTGCTTCCCTGTGGACATCTGAAAGAAGAGGGAATGTTATGCCATTGGCCTCTGCAAAGGCGGCATTAGAAAAAGGGGAATCAACCGAAATCCCGAGGACTCTGGCTCCGCTTGATTCCAGACTTACCATGCCATCAGAGAATGAACACATCTCCTTGGTGCAAACTCCGGTGAATGCTGCGGGATAGAATGCTAGAATCACCCTACTCCCTCTCATATCACTGAGGGTCACAGAGGATTTGTCTTGGGCAGTCAGAGTGAAGTCAGGGGCCATGTCGCCTATTGAGGGCATGGCACACTCAACGGGTTCTGGCTGATTACATTTGCTCGGGACTCTCTATTCCCAAAAGACCCAATCCAGTAGATAGCGTCCTAGCGGTCAGGTCACAGAGTGCCAAGCGGCTCATTCTGATCTCATCATCTTCCGAAGACAGTACGGGGCAATTCTCGTAGAATGAAGCGAATGCTGATGCGACAGAATGTAGGTATGTGCACATGCGGTGAGGCGAGTAGGTGGAGAGAGATTCGTCTACCATAGCCGAGAAGTTGATCAATCGCCTTGCAAGCAGTGCTTCTTCTGCACCCCCTAGGGAGATAACAGTGTCTCTAGGAAGTGGCCGGACGATTTGCGAGCGGCGGAATATGCTGCAAATTCGGGCATGCGCATACTGGAGGTAAGGAGACGTGTTGCCATCGAATGACAGCATTCTTTCCCAGTCGAAGACGTAGTCTTTCGTTCTCTCAGTAGACAAGTCTGCGTACTTCACAGCACCTATGCCGATTGACTTAGCAATCGCATTCCTTTGTTCATCATCCATCGATGGATTTCTCTCTGCAATGGCCTGATTAGCTCTGAAGATTGCCTCGTTGAGTAAATCTACCAACTTGATTACCTCGCCCTCGCGGCTCTTCAGTATCTTGCCGTCTGAATCCATCACAGAGCCGAACATGACATGGGCAGAGTTGTGGGATTCGTTCATGAAACCGGCCTGAGTGGCGACTTCGAATACCATCTTGAAGTGCTGAGTCTGAGGTGTCCCTACGACGTAAAGCAAGTCATCGCAGCCTAGTCTCTCGACCCTGTCAATTATGCACGCAAGATCGGTTGTAGCGTAGTTGTAGGCTCCGTCCGCTTTCTGGATGATGAGTGGCATTGGCTCACCCTCACGGTTGATCCAACCTCCAGGGTAGACCACCTTGGCACCCTCACTATCCTCGAGTATTCCAAGATTTTCGAGTCTAGTTACCACCTCGGGCAGCAGGTGGTGATAGTTAGACTCGCCCATGATGTCGTCATTTGTCAGCAGTACTCCAAGCATACCGTAGACTTCGTTGAAGTAGCGCATCGACTCGTCCACGAGGACTTGCCAGAGCCTGAGTGTCTCCTCATCCCCACTCTGCAGCATTACAACACGATTGCGAGATCGTTCAACGAATTTCTCATCCAAGTTGAATTTCCCTCGAGCCTGTTTGTAGAATCCGTCCAAATCTCCCATTCCGAGTTCATCGGCTGCATTGTCCTCCCCTAGATCTAGTAGATGCTCGATGAGCATCCCGAACGGAGTCCCCCAGTCGCCAACGTGATTTTCACGATGTACAGTGTGGCCCTTATGCATCAGCATGCGCACAATCGCATCGCCGATGACTGTCGATCTGAGGTGACCGACATGCATCTCCTTGGCAACATTTGGAGCAGAGTAGTCAACTGCGGCAACTCTAGTTTCCTCAGTTGCAACTCCCAGTCTGTCGTCGGGAAGTAATTCACACAGCCTTGCAGCGAGCCATTCGGGCTCGGCCTTGAAATTGACGAATCCACTTACCGCTGACACTTCAGCAATTCCTCTAAAATGCGCAGAAAATTGGGAAGATAATGATTCGGCTATGTCCACAGGTGAGCGCTTGCGAATCGGAGCGAGGCTGTGACAGGGCAGGGCTAGATCTCCATGTTCTTCTACGGTTGCCGGACCCAGAAGCTCGCGCAAGTCCTCGTCCATCATGTCCTTTAGGGTCTGCTCGAGAATCCTCATTCTATCAGCTCCATGCATACCTCAGGATGGCGGCAATACCACCGAATGAGTCTTTGAGAGTGGCTCCCTCCTCGGTGTCCATAGAAATGAGGCTGACCTTGGCTGATATGTGTCCAGCTAACATGCTCAACTCGTCCACCAAGTCCATAGATCTGTCAGGGTCCTCAGTGATGTTCTCCGAATCACAAGATGGACAGTTTGGAATGTTTGACCGGTTACTCTGCGTGGCTTCCCACTCGTGCTTGCATTTTTTGCATGTCCAACCCACTCTGCGCTGCCTGAGGGCTTCTGAGAGGAGCAGGGTGTGTACTGCTCCTTGGCCGAGAGCGGATCTGACCATCGCCTCACCGTAAGTGGCCTTGGGATGATTCTGCATTACTTCGCGCAGGAATTGGTCGACCAGATTCCTCTCTGCATCTAGTTCAATCTGGTCCATCAGACCTCCGGCTCGCTGAATCAACTCGCGCAGACCGCTCTCGTTGGAATAGCCGACATCAAACAGGGGCTCTCTGATGAGTTTCTTGATCTCGTGATGAAAGTAGTCCTTCTTGACCACGAAATCCTTGGTCGCACCCGGGCCGCCCACGATAATACCCTCTAGATTCTCAATCTGAGGTAACCAGTAGTTACATGCCCTCTCGGCGGACTTCTGGAAGAAGTTGTGAGCGGCCTCCTCGATTAGCCGCTCGAAGCGCTGAGCCGATTGGCCCCCTCGGCCGTGCTTCGAGGGCACCTGTGAGGTGATGTGTTCCTGACAGTGCATCCTTTTGCCTGATGCTATACCATAGGCCGACTCAGAGCGATCTATTACGAACAGCCCGTAAGCTGTCCTGTCAATTAGCATCTCCTCCAACTGACTTACCTCGAAAGTCGAGTCGCAGCGGTATCTGAAAGAAGGGAATGCCTCGGGCGGGTCATCGATTACCGTGATGATGAGCCTGGACTTGTTGTTGCCAACAATGACGTGGCCGACAAAGATGGCTAGACCACGCTCCCCCGGAGTCTTATATCGGTTCAGCGCGGCCAAAGCCGACTCTATCGCATCGCCCACGTGCTTCCTAGTCGATTTCGACTTGATGTTGGCAGCTTGGCCGGCCTCTTGGGACAGGTGCTGCCTGACATCGTGAATCATCCTGTCTGGAGGTACGATGACTGTCACCAGTTCGGTTCCCATCCCTCGCATGGATGACAGTTCCTCGAGCGCCTTCTTCAGACGTAGCCTGCGCTGTTGCTGCTCTAGGTCTTCAGACATGCTATGCCTCTGTCAGAGGCCTGAGGGGCGGCATTTCAACCCTTCACCGCGCCTGAGGCGCAGGCATTGAAAGGGTGCATGTACGCGCAGCCATCAATGGCGAAGGTCGTAGCCGCCCTAGGAGGCAGTTTGCTGAGGCCCGAGGTCGAAGAGAGGCATGCTTGGCTGGAAAGTCTGACTGAGGTCGTTAGAGACCGTGTTACGATGGATGACAAGTTAGGCATAGTTGTCGGAGGAGGAGTGGCTGCTCGTGAAGGAATTGAGCTTGCAAGACCGATTGTCGACTCCGAGGATCGCTTGGACAGGATTGGCATAGCCGCCACCAGACTGAACGCCACTATCGTCCGTGAGAGTCTGGCTGATGCCGGCATCCCAGTCTCGGGAAGCATTCCACTTAGTGTCAACGAAGCAGTTTCTCTACTCGAAGAAAGGCAAGTGGTTGTCATGGGAGGAACTAGGCCCGGACATACTACCGATGCTGTGGCAATCAGACTGGCTGTAGCGTCCGGGGCTGATCGTTGCATCATCGCAACCAATGTCGCCAAAGTGCACGACTCTGATCCCAGAACCAATCCTGATGCACGCTCCTTCGATACTCTGACTCATTCCCAACTACAGAAAATAGTAGGGCCCGCGGAGCACTCCAAGGCAGGGCCATCGCAAGTGGTCGACCCGATAGGTGCTGATGTGGCCGCAGAAGCCGGTATGCGACTATGCATCTTGGACGGCAGGAGCATTAGTGCGCTTAGGTCGGCGATAGAGGGTGAGGAATTCGGAGGAACTGTGGTAGGATGAGTCAGCGCGACCGGATAATGCGGGATGCTCAGAGAACTGCTGGCGAAGCCCGTGAGGCTGCCAAACGTGGACGTGAAGCTCAGAAGCGCGAGCGGACAAAGCGGAGTTTCTCAACAGCTGACCACAGGCACTGCTCAGTATGCTGGGCGCCAATCCCTCTTGACGAAGACCCTCCTGTTTGCTCGAATCCCGAATGCTCTGAGACGCGTCGAAAGCGGGAATCTTCGAGGAAGAGGCTTACAGTGATGTTGTACCTGTTTCCTGCGATAGCAATCTTGCTGGTATTCTTCCAAGTAATAACATAGTAGCGTCAGATTGAACCGTGAGCGATAGAAGGAGTAAGTACAATGATGATTAGGATTCTATCTATTTTGCCGGCTGCTATGGGCGTAATCTGCGCTATACTCGTATTAGTTAGTTTGTATTCACCGACGCTCGATTCTAGCCGTACAGACATCCCACTTGTCCCCTGTACTGACGACGATGTTGGTTGCCCGGTTGGTCTGAGCGGAGATGATATGGACTCTCCCCTTGCATTCATGCTGCTTGATATAGAAGTCACAATCGAGTGGGATCAATTCGCAACCAGTTGGATTGGAGTAATAGAAAGTCCTCCGCCGGATGGCTGTGAGCCGGACTCAAACGGACTTACAGCCTGTACAGGTGAAGATTTCGATTTCATAGCAGGAGGGCCTGAGGAAGATGGGGGCTCACTGACATTTGATCTCAAGCCCGGTGACTACAGGTTCGCTACCGCGAGCACCGAAACCTCCGGAGTTGGTGGAGAACAATTGGTCACAATCACACCTCAGATTGCTCTCAATCCGATTGCAGAGATTCTTCTTGCGATTGTCTCTGTCCTTCTGCTCGCCGGCTCTGGTGAGATGTTTGCCCATCGAAGCATAATGAGGGCCTGGAAGCGATTCAAGGATACATGAGTCAATTCAGTCTTGTTGAAGAACCAGTAAGGGGTGCCGAGTACATGGACGAGATTTGCGAGAACTGCGGTTCTGCTATCGATATCTCTGGCCTACCTCCTTCATTCGGAGGTTACAGTCTGTACTGTACGATATGTGGGCACCACTGGAAAGCTGAGTAATTACTCATCCCGATGCCAATGCTCAGGCAGACTGAGAGGATCTCCTACCTTGTCAGCCCCAATAACTTCAATCAGTCTGGACCTGAGTTCCTCCAAGCCCTGACCTGTCTCAGCGCTAATCGGAGTATTGGCCCCTTTGGGTAGTTCGTCAATCAGGTCAGCCTTGCTATGCACTACGATCATCGGTCGCTCAGACATCAACTGTTTGACCTCCTCCAACAGATGCTCTTGCTGCTCCAAAGGAGTAGTAGTGCCCTCGGATGAATCCACCAGGAAGAGAAGTACGTCACCGGTGTGCTCGAGCGCGGCGATGGCCTGTAACTCAATCCGATTCCGCTCCGACATAGGCCTATCTAGAAGTCCAGGGGTGTCTACCATCTGATAGGCCCTGCGTCGGTGCTCGAAGTGTCCTAGGTGGAGTTGTTTGGTTGTGAATGGATAAGATGCAACTTCGGGCTCGCCACTTGAGAGAGCCGTGATTAGGGCCGACTTGCCAACATTAGGGGAACCAGCTACCACGATGCAGGGCTCGATTGGATCCAATGATGGGAGGTGTCGCAGGATATCGCGAGCCTCACCGAGCCACAATATCTGCGGAGATACTTGGTCGAGAATGGAAGAGAATCGGCCGTAGGCGTGGCGCCGGGCCTGATGGAATCCCTCGATGTTTCTTAGTCTCAAAATCTTCCTCTGAGTCTCTCCTGCAATCTTGCGGACCTGTTCTGCAGCCCACTGAATTGCCCCCAGACTCTTACGGTACTCGTCATTTCCCACGGCTGCGTCAATCAGAGCTTGGTCGAACTGGGAAAGAGCGTTCAGGCTGGGCCATCTATCGACCCATTTCAGCAGGGTCGAATCGATTACATCTGCGGCGGATTGGACCATCCTGTCCATTTGCTTGCGTACTCTGTGATACTTGTCTGGATCCTCGACGAAATCAGACTGGCGGCTCGCCCTACTGAATGCCTTGTCGAGAATCTCCTGAGGATACAGCACTGTGGGTATGCTCCTCCAGTCAGCCCCTGCCATACGCTCGCCTCCGGTGTGCGGCCTCTACCATCCCCTTTCAAGCCCACAGTCTGCGAAATGGAGCGTTATTGACAATCCGACTCCTTTTCTATCACGACTGTGACGCGATAGCATGGCAGGAACACGCAAGGGTAAGGGAATCGATGATCTCCCCGGATGGGCAAGACGAATTCACGAGGAGTACGGCTCACCTGATCTTTCTGATTTGGAGGATGTATTCCACGGTCCGTTGCTAGACCGTAAATCTGGTCTACGTAAGGACGATCTAATCGAGGTGCTGCTAGATGCCAGATCCCTTCCCAAGGGTGCTGAACCATGGGTTCGAGGAATGCTCATCGGGACTTCTCGCAACGCTGTCGAAATTCTTGACGAGAGCGGTGGATTCAGGTCGATAGCAAGGGATGTGATTGTCGAAGTCAGACTGGTTACTCACCTGCGACGCCCCTACATCGAGGACAAGGAGTTACTGACCTTTGAGAAGGAGGATTTTCGACGCCGCTCGAGTATGCAAGAAGAAGCCGAGCGTAGTGCCGACGGTAGTGACGATAGTCACCTCTGGGGATGATTAGATGTCAGATTTGGCCGCGAAGCGATGTGAGCCTTGTGAGGGCGGAGTTCCTCCACTGGACCATGATGCGCAGTCCAATCTACTAGTCCAACTTGCAGAAGGATGGAGCATTATAGAAGGCCATCATCTCCAGAAAGTGTGGTCATTCTCAGACTTCATCTCAGCTCTAGAGTTCACCAACGCAGTTGGTGCGATTTGTGAGGAGCAAGGCCATCATGCCGACTTTGAGGTCGGTTGGGGTAGGGTCAAAGCGATGATTTGGACTCACAAGATAAACGGTCTGACTGAATCAGACTTTGTTCTAGCCGCCAAGTTCGACAGGATTTAGGTGGACGGATGCCGCATCAATTCAGGAAGCACGTTTTCGTGTGTACGAACGACAGGGAAGAGGCCAATCCTAGAGGATGTTGCAGATCCAAGAATTCGTTAGAGTTGTTGACTCGTCTCAAGCGGGCTGCTCGTGCTGCTGGTTTGGATGATGTCAGAGTGAACAAGGCAGGATGTCTCGATAACTGCGAGAATGGTCCATCCTGTGTCATCTATCCCGAAGGTATCTGGTACACTCTGCCGGATGATGAGGAAGGGCTGGACAGAATACTCGAGCACCTGAAAGGCGGAGCCGTGGCGGAAGAGTTTGTGATTGGTGATTGAATGCGAAAGGTAGTCTATCCGAAGGTCGGTGGAGTCGATTCGATTCAAATCGTGGAGGAGGATGACCTGACTCCTGGAGGAGGCGAGGTTTGCGTGAGGATTCATCGTGCAGGCATCAACTTCGCTGACCTGATGATGAGACAGGGGCTGTATGGCTCTAATCCCGACTATCCATTTACTCCTGGATACGAGGCTGCTGGAGAGGTACTCTCAGTAGGCGAAGGAGTCGAAGGACTAAGCGAAGGTCAGCGTGTTTTGGCTATGACTGGATTCGGAGGATACTCCGAGATGGTGTGCCTAGGTGCAAACCAAGTAATTCCATTACCTGATTCAGTATCATTCGATCAAGCTGCAGCCCTTCCAGTAACTTATGGGACGGCCTACCACATGCTGGTCTATCTGGGTAATCTTTCCGAAGGAGATACGGTTTTGATCCACCATGCCGCTGGAGGAGTTGGCACTGCGGTGGCACAAATCTGTCAGGCCTACGGAGTCTCGAAAGTGATTGGTACAGCGTCGGCTCCGAAGAGGGAATTCGTAGAATCTCTAGGAATGCACTTTGTTGACAGTAAGTCCGAGGACTTCATCTCAGTCTGCAAGTCACTGACTGATGGAAAGGGAGTACATCACGCCATAGACCCAGTAGGCGGCAAGCACCTGATGCGCTCATACAAGGCTCTACGGCGTGGGGGGAAATTGTACTGCTTCGGAGCATCTTCTGCTGTCAAGGGTGAAAAACGCTCGATGATGACCGCTTTCAACATGTGGAGATCAACTCCGAAATTTGATCCATTGAAGATGATGAGATCTAACAAAGCGATCTTCGGAGTCCATATGGGGCTGCTGGATGATGAGTCTGTGTTCAAGGGGCATCTCGAAGCCCTCTCGGGTATGCTCCTCAAAGGCCAAATAGACCCGGTCATCGACTCAGTATGGCGGTTTGAGCAAGTTGCTGACGCTCAAAAGCACATGCACGACCGCAAGAATCGCGGGAAGATCCTGCTCGACTTCTCCTAACAATTGCTCAGGAATTCCAAACTGGAATCAGTCAACAAGATCAGAGCCTAACTGGCCTTGTAGCTCCACAAGCCTGGCACTTAAGTTGGCTCGTCCTGCCTTCCTTGATGAATCTGGTATCAGGGGCTCGGCACTGGTCGCAAAGGATGAATGCCTTGACATAAGCGACAAGTTTTTCCTTGATTCTAACTGGTGGAACTCTCCCCTTGAACATCACACGAACCTGCTCTCGAGTACCTGAAGTTCCCAGTTCGTTGAGGAGGAACTGGTAGACATGATTGGCGTCCCTGTCCATCGCATTGACGATGTCGGCGAAGTTTCGCAGAATCGTCTGGCTACCCTCAATCATCACATCGGGCTCAGGCATGGTCCAGCGAGACCTCTCGCTGATGTCCTTGGGGATGCGCTCACGAGCGCGGTCCAGCAGGTCATCGTAGCCATAGTCGGTCATCGGCTTGGCGAACCGTGGCCCCCTTTTCACCTCACCGGGGCTAGATGTGTCTTGCGAACGCTCAAAGAACCGAACCACACAGCGGTACTATGGGCTCAGACCTCGAGGTCAAGGTGGCTCGCACCCATCCCGATGCGAAGATGCCCACAATGGGTAGCAGACACGCTGCGGGATGGGACCTGTATGCACTCGAAGACACCGAAGTCCCTTTCAGGAAGAGTGTGAAGTTGCGGACTGGCCTCCATGTGGCGATTCCAGTGGGTTACGAAGGTCAAGTCAGGGCCAGATCATCGTTGGGCTCCAAGGGCCTGATATTGCCCCATAGCATAGGGACCATCGATGCCGACTATCGAGGTGAGTTGTTCGTGTTGATGACTTGGATTGGAGAGGGCGATTCATACACGGTGAAAGCTGGGGAGAGGATTGCCCAGTTGCTGATTTCACCCATTCCCGAAGTAGTATTCACAGAGGTGACATTCGAACAACTCGGAGAAACCGAGAGAGGAGAAGGTGGATTTGGCAGCACAGGTCGTTTCTAACACAAAGCAGGATTTCTATATTCTATCCCCGGTGGGTTCATAGATGCCCGTCAGTGGGACGGTTTGATGCCAGTCAGTATAGAGGAGTTGCGAGGCAAAGTCGAGGACCATCGCAAGAATGGACTCAATACTCAGCAGATTGCAGATGAGTTGTCCCTTTCACAGACCACTATAGATTGGTTATCATCAAGCGGTGCCGCCACAGAAGAGAGGCCTTCGGACATCAGAGTAGGTTGGCGCTCAATTGCAGTCAAAGCCGGTAGAATAGAGGCTGCTGCTTACATTTTAGTAGACATCATAGAGGAAGAAATCGATGACGAGGTCGATGCTATTGTTGGCATCAGTCTCAACGGGATTGCTTTTGCTCAGGCAATAGCGGGGCAGTTGGATCTCGATCTGGCCATCAGCAGAAGCATCAGTGAGGAAGCCGGAGGGCATCTCTCAGAAGTCTTCGCTGGAGTTTCAGGTAAGCGTGTTGTAGTTGTTGATGATGTCATTTCTTCGGGAACAACGATGCGTAAGACCATCAGGAACCTCAGGTCAGCAGGAGCTGACGTCAAACTCTGCTTGGTGCTCGCAAACAAGTCAAACAACAACGAAATCGAGGGCACTCCCCTCCGTGGACTAGTCAGAGTGGTAACAGTCTGAGGTAGTCGAATGCACTGGGCGGACCATACCGCGCAGACGCTCTCGAATCGAGGCGTTTCTCAAGTAATAGCATCCGGGATTACTCCTTCTGGAGAATTCCATATTGGGCACCTGCGTGAGATTCTGACTGCTGAGATGATTCATCGCGCTTGCCTAGATGCCGGAATGGAGTCACGCTACATCTTCATTGTAGATTCGATGGATCCGCTTCGTAGAGTCTATGATTTCCTATCTGACGATTATGAGCAGTACATCGGGCACCCTCTCGCCTACATCCCAGCTCCCGGGCTCGAAGGCAAGCCGAACCCAGATGGTGGCAACTATGCCGAGCACTTCCTAGCTCCCTTCCTAGCTGCTCTGAAGGAGATAGGTGTTGAGCCGGAAGTAGTGATGAATCACGAGAGTTACGAAAGTGGTGCTTTTGCCGACAAGACTCATTCAGCAATTGAGCAACGAGATGAGATACGCCGGGTCATTGAGGAAGTCTCGGGAAGAGAAGTTCCCGATGACTGGTATCCATACAATCCAGTCGGCTCCGACGGTAGCCTTGACGGAGTCAGGGTGACAGGATACGAACACCCGTACGTTCACTGGGTTGACCGGCACGGAGTCGAGGGAAAATCTGACATTAGAACTGCTGAGGGGAAGATGCCTTGGAGAGTAGATTGGGCGGCCAAGTGGGGAATTCATGGGATAACCTGCGAACCTGCCGGCAAGGACCATGGTGCTGCTGGGGGCAGTTACGATACTGGAATCCCAATCTGCGAGATGCTGGGCAGCGAGCCACCTCACAAGATGGTTTACGAGTGGATCCAACTCAAGGGAATGGGGCCGATGTCGAGTTCTTCGGGCCTAACTGTTGGGCCGATGGATGCTCTAGCACTGGTGCCTCCAGAGATTATGCGCTATGTGATTGCCCGCAGCAAGGTAGGCCGGCACATCGACTTCGATACGGGTCCGGCACTATTCACCACCGCGGACGAGTACGAGCGCTTGGTGGCGAATCCTCCAAGCGGCTCGGATGATGAATTGTCACGGCGACAGCAGGTCGCTCGTGACACTCAGTTGGGAGCATTGAGACTTAGTCAGAAACAAAGAGGAGTAGATGCTTCAGATTCGATTGCAGGGGTATCCTTCCGACACCTCTCCATGCTCGCTCAGATTAAATCTAGTGACGATGATGTCTGGAAGTCTCTACGAAAGTCCGGGCATCTAGAAGGAGATCCCGAGGACTCTCTGACTGGCAGGTTGCGCAGGATGCGAAACTGGGTAGATGGTCAGCACTTCCCCTCGGATGCCAAGATTGAGATTCGTTCCAGCATATCCGAGGAGGCCCGAGATAATCTCACTGAGGAACAACTCGGATTCCTCTCCGCTTTGGGTGCGGAGTTCGATGATTGCGATTGGACCGAGGCAGAAATTGGGAGTTGCATCAAATCGGTTGCAGCTGAGACTGGAGTTGGAGGAAGAAATGCCTACGTGGCACTGTATTGGGCGATTCTTGGAAAGAATCACGGCCCCAAAGCGTCTTCTCTAATTGCTGAGATGGACAGTGCTAGTGTGCTGTCACTAATTAGCAGAGTATAGGGTACCCCTGATTCAGAGTGAGCCTATCTCGAGAAGCCTGGGCTCTGGCATTCCATTCATTGCCTCTTGAATAGCCTCAACTTCCATGTGGGCACCTGCCATGGTAGTCACGAATGGAATGTTGAGTTCGACTGCTAGCCTGCGCATCATATTGCCATCGAGAACTGCCCCTCCTGTCGAGCGTGGTGTGTTGACGATTAGGTGGATCTTGCCCTGACGCATCAGATCTAGTGCATCTGGGCTGCGGCGCTCGGCAATCCTGTAGCAGGTCTGAACATCAAGCCCCCCTACATCCCTCAGAACATGTGATGTGCCACGGGTAGCATACAGTGTGAAGCCCATTTCTTGGAGCCTGCGAGCCTCGTCAATTATGGCTAGCTTATCGCCATCCTTGACGGTGATGTAGACTCCTCCTTCGACAGGTACAGGTAGTTCTGTTGCCAGCCTTGCTTTCAGGTAGGCTGCAGATGCCCGAACATGTGAGCCCATCACCTCTCCTGTCGATTTCATCTCGGGACCTGGGGCGGGATCTAGTCCTCTTAGTTTGATGAACGGGAATACAGGTGCCTTGACGCACACTGCATCAGTCTGAGGCAATGGAACATCTAGGTCTGCTAACTTGTCACCTATTGCTAGTCTAGCTGCAATCCTTGCCAGTGGGACTCCGGTAGCCTTGGCCACGAATGGGAAGGTGCGAGAACCTCGAGGATTCACCTCAAGCACATACAGCACTTCGTCACGGATTGCATATTGGATGTTGAAACAGCCTCTAATTCCCAATTCAATACCGATACGCTTGGTCCAGTCCTCGACCTCTGCGAGTACATGCTCAGCGATGTTCTGGGGCGGGATGAAACAGGTTGAGTCGCCAGAGTGGATTCCTGCTTCCTCGAGGTGTTCCATTATAGCGCCGACTAGCACCTCGTCGCCGTCACAAACCGCATCTACGTCTAGTTCGATGGCGTTGCCTAGGTACTCGTCAATCAGGAGGGGTCGGTCTGGAGCAAGATATGCCTCATCCATGTAAGCATCGAGTTGCTTGTCGGTGGATAGGATCTCCATTCCGCGCCCCCCTAGCACGTAGGATGGACGAATCAAAACCGGGTATCCAATCTCATGTACAGCTCTTCTGACTTCTTCGGGTGTGGTGGCTGTCGAGCCGCGTGGCATCCTCAACCCGTTTCTTGCAGCGAAGGTTTCGAACCTCTCTCTATCACTTGCCTCATCCACTGCATCGGGAGATGTTCCCTCCATCACGAGATGTAGACCCATTGTGGACAGGTGCGGCATATTGCCTGCTAGAGGTAGTGCCAGATTGATGGCTGTCTGTCCGCCGAACTGCAGTAGGATTCCGTGGGCCCTCTCTCTGAGCAGAACCTCAGAGACGGACTCTAATGTGAGCGGGTCGAAGTAGAGCCGGTCGCTGGTATCGAAGTCGGTGGAAACTGTCTCAGGATTGTTGTTGATGATGATAGCCTCGTGGCCTAGATCTCGAATTGCTCCTACTGCGTGTACACAGCCATAGTCGAACTCTATCCCCTGGCCTATCCTAATCGGCCCGGAGCCAATCACAACGATTCTCTGCTTTAGAGACTCATCCAGCCCGGGAACGTAGTCCACTCCGACTGGGGCTGACCCGCCCTCATAGGTGGCGTAGTAGTATGGAGTAACGGCAGCAAACTCAGCAGCGCAGGAATCGACCATGCGGAATACAGGGTGAATGCCCAGTTCGTGGCGCCTGTGAGTTACTGCGGCCTCATTCGAGTCTTCAGGGAGTAACTTGTATCCTGACTCAGGGAATCCCGCGAGTGCATCAGCAATGTGTAGGTCGGTGAAACCAGCTCCCTTCCAGAGTCTCATCTCTGAATCGGGAATCTCCGAGGGTGAAAGGCCAATCTCGCCGGCTGCCCTAATCTCGGTCTCAATTGCTGCCATTTTCTCGAAACGATGCAGGAACCATCTGGTCACACCTCCAGACATATCTCTGACATCTTCGATAGAGTATCCCCTTCGGAAGGCCTCGAAAAGTGCCGACATGCGCCTGTCCGAGGGTATTCTCAGCCAGTCTTCTAGAAGGGCTTCAGGTAGTGGCTCGAAGGCTCGTTCGTCCATCGACTCACCTCCAGAAGCGTCTGCCATTGTCAGAGGTCGCGGATGAGGTTGGCCATACTCTAGACTGGCCCATGCCTTGAGGAAGGCTTCCTCGAAGCAACGGCCAATGGCCATCACTTCGCCTGTAGATTTCATCGATGTGCCTATGGTTCGATCTGCTGTTCGGAACTTGTCGAAGGGCCAGCGAGGAATCTTGACTACACAGTAGTCTAGGGTCGGCTCAAATGCTGCTGTGGTACCCTCTCCTGTGATTGGGTTAGGAAGCTCATCGAGAGTGTATCCAACTGCGATTAGTGCGGCCATCCTTGCTATCGGATAGCCGGTCGCCTTGGATGCGAGTGCAGACGAGCGTGATACTCGTGGATTGACCTCGATAACTCGGTATTCGCCAGTTGACTGTTCGACTGCGAACTGGACATTACACCCTCCCTTGATGTTGAGTCTCCTGATGAGTTTCAGAGCCGCGTCCCTAAGCATCTGGTGATCACGATCAGAAAGCGTCTGCTGGGGTGCGACGACGACAGATTCTCCAGTATGGACTCCCATTGGGTCAAGATTTTCCATCGTGCACACGATGATAGAATTGTCAGCGCTGTCACGCATGACCTCATACTCATGCTCCTGCCAGCCAAGAATACTCTCTTCAATCAAAACCTGTCCTATTGCAGAATGTAGAATTCCTTGACTAGCTATCTCGACCAACTCACCTGTGTTATGAGCGGTGCCGCCTCCCAATCCGCCTAGGGTGAATGCCGGCCTGATGAGTAGGGGGAATCCTCCAAGTTTGTCTACTGAATCAAGGACTTGTTCTATAGAATCGCATGCAATTGCCTTGCATACGGGTAGGTCAATCTCCTCACAGACTTTCTTGAACAGGTCTCGGTCCTCTGCCTCGTCAATAGCTGCTAGATTACAGCCAATCAACTCAACTCCCAATTCATCGAGTGAGCCATCATGTGCCAGAGCTGCCGCGATGTTCAGGGCAGTCTGGCCGCCCATCCCAGCAAGAAGAGCATCGGGCTTCTCGACCTCCATGATGCGCTTTACGACCTCGGGTAGCAGTGGCTCGATGTATATGCGGTCGGCCATCTCGGGGTCGTTCTGAATGGTTGCTGGATTTGAGTTGATGAGCACGACTTCGTAGCCATCGGCCCTCAGAGCCCTGCATGCCTGAGAGCCGGAGAAGTCGAACTCTGCGGCTTGGCCGATTCTGATTGGTCCGCTGCCAAGAATCACGACCTTGTTGATGTCATCTCTCCTAGGCATAGCCATCACCTCTCCTTACAACTGCCTTCGGGCCGTCAGTAAGATACTCGGCTACCATTTGCGAGAAGCGGTCGAACAGCGGTGATGCATCGTGGGGGCCAGGGCAGGCCTCAGGGTGGAATTGAATTGTGAAAGCGGGCTTTCCTACTAGGTCCAAACCCTCAACTGTGCGATCATTGGCGTTGATGTGCCGCACCGTGAAGTCTGCTTCCAGCATATTGTCGCCAGCATCTGAACGCGCCCCAGTGGGGTGAGGTGCTAACATTCCCTTGTCGGGATCCTCGACTGCGAAGCCATGGTTCTGACTGGTGATGTGTACTCTACCTGTCTCCAAATCAACCACAGGTTGGTTGGCCCCTCTGTGCCCATATCTCAGTTTGTAAGTGCGCAATCCTGCTGCCAATCCCATCAATTGATGGCCCAGGCAAATTCCCATCACAGGCATATCTGCACGTACTGCTGCAGCAAGTGATTCGCGGGCCGCAGTAGCATCTCCGGGATGAGCAGGATCTCCCGGTCCGTTGGAAGCGAACAGGGCGTCCGGTTCCCAGTCTGAGATAATCTGATCAAAGGGTAAAGAGGCAGGGCACCAAACGACCTCAAAGCGCCGGCATAACTCTCGCAGGATGTTGTACTTGATGCCACAGTCCAAAGCTGCTAGTCTTGGCAGAAGATTGCCTTCGTCATCAGTTGCTCCCGGATTGAGTAAAACAGCATCATCGCGGGAGACAAAGGAGACTAGATCGTCCACATCAGGAGGAGTCATCTCAGAGAGAATCTTGCGCATCTCATCGGCTCTCTCTTCGGGGCCGAATACGCATAGAACGGTTCCGTGCTCCCTAACTCTGCGAGTCAGTGCTCTGGTGTCTACTCCCTCGATTCCAGGCACACCATGTGCTGCTAGGAAGTCGTGGACGCTACCAACTGAATCACGGTGGTCTGGATTTCTCATCAACTGCCTACAAACCACTCCCCGGGGATGGACACCTGCTGACTCTGAGATTCCGGGCAGGATGCCATAGTTTCCGAGCAGTGGCCATGTGAAAGTGAGCACCTGTCCAGCGAAAGACGGGTCTGTGAGACTCTCTTGATAGCCACACATTCCTGTAGTGAAGACTAGTTCTCCCTGAGCTATTCTCTCGGATCCAAACAGACTTCCACGGTAGCTTGTGCCGTCTGCCAATAGGAGCAAACCTGGTGAACCACTAGGGTGCTGGCGCTCTGAAATTTCGAGCAGGCTGTCTGCTGCGTCGGTGAAAGAAGGGGGGTTAGAGACTCCCGGAACGCCAGCGCCGGGGATGAAGCCCCGTGGCGGAGTCGTCCCCGACATCAGCAATCGTGTTTGAGTGCCCCTCTTAATCATTGAGAATGGTGATCCGGAATATGAGTCTTGATTGTCTCATTCTTCTTCCAGATTTACTACCCTCTTCCCACGCTCGCTCGGGACTACCTCTATCTCTCCTCCAACGAACTTAGAAGACTCGTCAATGGGCCCCAACCAAGACTCCAAGAACACCCCTAGAGCAGCTACTTCGGAGTGAGGTTGGTTACCGATTGAGACGTTGTGATTGGCAATTGAGAACACTTCTGCAGGGACTTTGGTACCGCCTACAACAATCACTGCCGGCTTATCTTTTGGAATCTGTACTGCCACCTTCTTCCACGACTCTCCATACATGGTCAAATGAATCACAGTTCCAGAATCAGAAAATCGTCTCAGCCAACTCATCGGCTTGGGCTCGAATCGGCAATCGAAACTACCTCCGAATCTATGTGACACAGAGTTCCAAGTCTCTAATGCAGAATCGTCCTCCTCACCGGCGAGGATAACTTCGTCTGCACCAAATGCCCGAGCGGTCAAACCCAAGTGAGAAGTGATTCTCTTGTCTCGCTCTCGGCGATGCCCCAGTCTGAGAACTGAGACTCTGAAATCCCCGGTCATTGCCCTCATACGAGAGGCGGGGCTTCATCAGCCTGACTCTCGAGGGATCCCTCTTGTTCGGGAGTGACGTCTATGTCCATGCTCATCATGGAACCTCGGACCCATTCAAGCAGAATAGAATCTACCTGCATCTTTGTGGCCATATGAATCAGGACAGCTAGGATTGCCAGCCTGCCCGAGGCAAACATGGCATCGTCAGTATCCAAGTCGCCCATCAACAAGGCTCTGCCGACAGGTTCGAGTATGAAGAATACGGCCAGTACGGCTAGGACTCCGCCAGCGTTTGAAGGCAGGGACTGCCCCTTCTCTCTGCCCATGGTGAGTAAAATTGTGGCGATTAGAGCTAGGGCAGGTACGATGATGCTCAGCTGATAGAAGGTGAAATCTCCAATCATCGAGTCGGGGAGGTTTGAGTCTCCGAGTGTTTCTCCACCGTTGTGAATGGCCAACCACCAGAATAGAATCGATGCTATTCCCAGTGCTCCTGAGGTGCGTCCTCTCTCGGAAATCATGTCTCTAATTTGATGGCGATCTTCGGGCTTGAGCCTCTGTACTATTGACTCCATCATCTCCATGTTGTAAGCCGAAGTAGCGTCATCCACTTCGTTTACGGTCGCTGCGTTATCTACAGCCTGAATGACCTCATCTTGAGAGTCATCTCCCAGTACCATCGAGGGATAGCCTCTCCGTCACATCATAAAGCATGCGTCGGATGGGGTGACTGATATGGCCGACTGGCGACCTATGTTGATTCGCCGAAATGATGGATTCCCACGGATTATGGGGGTTCTGAACCTCACTCCGGACTCGTTCCACAAGGCCTCTAGACTTGATTCCACAGAATCTGCTGTTTCAAGAGCCATTGCGATGGTCGGGCAAGGGGCTGATTGGATAGATATCGGAGGAGAGTCGACCCGACCCGGAGCTGCTGCAGTTACTGCCGAAGAGGAAGTTGCTAGAGTCGTTCCTGTAGTTAGGGCTATTCGCAAGTCTCTTCCTAACACTTGCATTTCAATTGACACTCGCAGAGCCGCTGTCGCTAGTGAGGCCTTAGATGCCGGTGCTGACATGGTGAACGATGTATCTGCTCTTTCAGACACTGAAATGGCCAGCCTAGTTGCTCAGAGGGGTTGTCCCATCTGTGTGATGCACATGCAGGGCACTCCTGAGGATATGCAGAATGATCCGAGTTACGAAGATGTGGTCGATGATGTAAGAAATTCTCTAGGCAAGGCAGTTTCGGAGCTCGAAGAGTTGGGAATCGATCCGAGTGTGATTATCGCAGACCCTGGAATAGGATTCGGTAAGACTCTTGAGCACAATCTGTCCCTACTATCTTCAGGAAGAGAAGTAGTTCCCGATGAAAGGATGCCTCTGATGTGGGGAGTTAGTCGAAAGTCAATGTTCTCTAGACTGTTAGGTCGTGAATCGACAGACCACAGACTTGCAGGCACCCTTGGAGTAGCGGCTAGAGCGAAAGACAAGGGTGTTGATATCATCAGGGTGCATGATGTCGAAGAGCATGCAGACATATTCGCTGCGATGGGCGCTTTGAGGTGAAACATGTCTGAGCTCGGTAAGAATATCGTCGACATAGACGATAAATTGAGGCTTGTCGGAACAGCACACATCAGCTCTGCCTCGGTTGATTTAGTACGCAGTCAGATTGAGGAGTGGTCTCCCGACTTGATCGCAGTCGAGTTGTGTGAATCTCGTAAGGCTTCACTGCTCGAGCCGGATGCTCTAGACAACGCGGATTTACTGAAGATTCTAAATGATGGTAAATCGCATATGATTCTGCTTCAATCGGCCCTAGCTGCTGAGCAGCGCAGGATGGGAATATCCTCCGGTGAGAAGCCAGGAGCAGAATTGTTAGCTGCAATCGAGGCTGCTGAGGATGCAGAAATTCCAGTCGAGTTGATTGACAGGGATGTACTGATTACTTTGAGAAGGGCATGGGCGAAGATGGGTTTCTTGGAGAAGTTTCGAGTTCTGGACGCTCTGCTATGGCAGGAAGACGATGAGGAAGGGGCTACTGTTGAGGAGCTCCTGGAAGACTCTGATATGCTCTCAAAACTGATGGAGGAGGCAAGAGAAGTCGCACCGGCTGCAGGCTCGGTTCTGATTGACGAGAGAGATGCTTTTCTTGCAGGTAGAATTCAGCAAATCAGGGGGCGCGGGAAAATCCTCGCAATTGTTGGAGCTGGACATCTCGATGGAATCCAGAAGAATCTTGCCGAGCCGGCGATGGAAACGGCATCTCGCATTGCCGAACTAAGCGTCGAGCCCCGTAAGTCAAAATGGCCCAAGGCTGTGATGATTGTCATACCACTGCTCCTTTTCGGCGCGGTGGCTTGGATGGGTTACAATGGTGAGATGGAGGCAATCAAGCAGACAGCTGTGGCATGGCTGGCCATCAACGCAGGTCTGACTGGTTTGGGCGTACTGCTCGCCCGAGGGCATCTACTGTCAGTTCTGGTCGGGGCGATAGCCTCACCGATTACTTCTCTCAATCCTTTCCTTGCAGCCGGATGGTTTGCCGGTTACACCCAATTGAAAGTCACTCCACCAACAGGTGGTGATGCCCAGGAATTCCTAGATTTGAACGATCTGTCTTTATTCTGGAAGAACCGAGTCGGAAAGGTACTCATGGTAACTGCAATGGGCAATCTAGGCTCGGTTGCAGGGACTTGGATTGCCGCTGCTGGTATCGCAAGTATGCTGCTCTGAGAATAGCGAAGACTCATTTGCCAAGATGGTCTGTCCGCCCTCATAGAGGGCGGACCATGGTCAACTACGGCTTCGTGATAGACAATCGTAAGTGCATAGGTTGTCATGCCTGCACAGTCGCCTGTAAATCAGAACACGATGTACCGATAGGAGTAAACAGAACACACGTGAAGTACATCGAAAAGGGCGTTTATCCCGATGTAACTCGCGAGTTCAGCGTTCATCGCTGTAATCACTGCGAGGACTCTCCGTGCACAACAATCTGTCCAACTACTGCTCTGTTCACCCGCTCTGATGGTATCGTCGACTTCGACGATGATCGTTGCATTGGCTGCAAGTCATGTATGCAGGCTTGTCCTTATGATGCACTATACATCGACCCGAACAAGGGGACGGCGGCGAAATGCAACTACTGTGCCCACAGAATAGAGCATTCCTACGAGCCTTCATGCGTCATCGTCTGCCCTACTGAGGCAATAATATCGGGTGACCTCGATGATCCAAACTCCTCAATCTCTGGCTATCTTTCAGAGCATGAAACCACTGTTCGAAAGCCCGAATCCGGCGCCAAGCCTAACGTGTTCTATGTCGAGACAAGTGAAGAGAGTCTTGATCCCCACGCCACGGAGCGTTCCGGAGAGTACCTTTGGACAGACCAAGTCGCCGGAGTTGGGCACTTTGCGAAGTACGCCGAGCGTAGGGCCGGTGCCGCCGACACCCAGTCTATGATTATCCAGTTGGCACTTGAGAAAAAGGCCAGAGCAGCAGCACCTAGAGATCGAGCAATCATACGGGATGTTATGGAAAAACTCGATGACGAGCAGGAGAGCGTTAAGCGCAGTTACGACCAGCCCTCCAAAGGAGTTCTCTGGGGTTGGGAAGTATCAGCATATGTCTTCACCAAGGCAATCGCCTCCGGCGCCTATCTAGTTGCAATGCTAATGATGCTCTCAGGGAACCTAGAGATGACAGATGGGCTGTGGTGGAGGCTCCTAGTGGTCAGTATCTCATTCCTCGGAATCACCGGGATTCTGCTAGTTCTCGACCTAGACAGACCTGAGAGATTCCTGTATGTCATGCTGCGGCCCAATTGGGACTCTTGGCTGGTTAAGGGGGCATATCTATTGGGTGGATTTGGAGGAATCCTCGGGTGCAGTTTCCTAGTCCTTTTGCTGGACTTGGATCGTATCTATCTAGAGTATCTTGCCTATGCTGGAATACCTCTCGCACTGCTGACTGGAATCTATACTGCCTGGCTACTAAAGCAGGCCAAGGGTCGATCGTGGTCGAGTGATCGTGGCTTAACTGCCAAGATGACGATTGAGGTTCTGATTGCAGGTGCAGCCTGTGTAGCATTGCTATCGCCGACCAACCTGCTTCTATCGGCTCTCGCCGTCCCTTGCCTCATCCTAGTCGCTTGGCATGGCCACAGGACAGTAATCGACCCGCAGCTGGAGACTCTGCACTGAGGTGAAATGATGGCGAGGACGTTTATTGAGAAAATTGCTCAGAAGATGAGAATCATTCCTGATCTCGATCGTGAGCACTCTTCTGGCACTACGGATCAGTTGCGGAAGTACCCCAGTCCGGACAATTGGCACGACCATGTCGAGTTGGATGCACAAGAGTGGCCGAAGATGGTGGAGAGGAGATATTCTCTGGTTCCAACCACTTGCTTCAATTGCGAGTCAGCATGTGGTATGCTGGCCTATGTCGACAAGGACAGTGGGGAAGTAACGAAGTTCGAGGGTAACCCGCATCACCCAGGAAGCAGAGGTAGAAACTGTGCGAAGGGGCCTGCTACAATCAATCAGATCAATGACACTGAAAGAATCCTCTACCCGCTCAAGCGGGTTGGCAAGCGCGGAGAGGGTAAGTGGCAGAGAATCTATTGGGACCAAGCGCTTGATGAGATTTCAACCAAAATCAGGGCCTCGCTCAAGACCGGAGCCAAGGACAAGGTGGTGTATCACGTCGGCAGGCCGGGGAATGAAGGATACGTCGAGAGGGTGCTGAAGGCTTGGGGAGTCGATGGGCACAACAGCCACACCAATATCTGCTCATCTGGGGCCCGAACCGGATACAGCCTATGGCACAAGCACGACCGCCCATCACCCGACCATTCCAATGCAAAGGTCATCCTTCTAACATCCTCTCACTTGGAGACTGGACACTACTTCAATCCGCATGCACAGAGGATTTTGGAGGGCATGATTGACGGTGCCAAACTGATTGTAATTGATCCCAGACTCTCCAACACCGCTTCCATGGCAGACCACTGGTTGCCGACATGGCCCGGCTCCGAAACTGCCCTATTCCTCGCTTGGGCACGGATGATTCTGGAGCGCGAACTCTACGACAGAGACTTTGTAGAAAACTGGGTCAACTGGGAGGACTGGTTGCAGGCTGACCACCCCGACGAGCCTAGGACCTTCGAGCGATTCATCGAGTTGCTATTAGAAGAGTACGCAGAATACACCCCTGAGTTCGCGGCCTCAGAGTGCCGTATTCCTATTGAGCAAGTGATTGAGGCGGGAGAGGCTGTAGCAAATGCGGGAAGCAGGCTCAGCACCCATGTCTGGCGCTCGGCTGCAATAGGAAATCTAGGTGGCTGGCAGGTTGCCCGGGCCCTCCACCTGCTGAATGTCCTGACTGGGAGTGTAGGGACAGAAGGAGGTACATCTCCGAACTCGTGGTCGAAATTCAGCCCTGAACTGTTCGACGAACCGGGAGCCCCTGACGGTTGGAATGAGCTGCACTTCCCTCCAGAGTACACTCTAGCACACTATGAGATGAGTCACATACTGCCTCATTTAATCAGAGACGGACGTGGAGATATCGATGTCTACTTCACCCGAGTCTTCAACCCGGTCTGGACCTATCCTGACGGATTCTCCTGGATGCGGATGCTTGAGGGCGAGGACAGTATCGGTTGCCACATCGCTCTGACTCCTACCTGGAACGAGACTGCCTTCTTCGCGGACTACGTCCTACCTATGGGTCACGCATCTGAACGCCACGATATCAACTCATACGCCACGTCCGCGGGCAAGTGGGTGGCTTTCCGACAACCGGTATTGCGAGAGTTTGCCCGTAGAGAAGGCAAGGATGTCAAGTTCACCAGCGAGGTGAATCCTGGAGAGGTTTGGGAAGAGGATGAGTTCTGGAATGAGCTATCATGGAGGATTGACGATGGTACCATGGGTATCCGCGAGCACTTCATGAGCCCATACAGAGAAGGCGAGAAAATTACCATCGATGAGTACTATCAGTACACCTTCGAGAGGGTTCCGGGACTTACTGAGGCGGCAGCCGAAGAGGGATTGGATGCCCTAGGATACATGCGCAAGCACGGTGCCTTCCTGATTGAGGAATCGACTTATTCCAAGCATGAAGAGGAGGGTTGGCCCACCCCCAGTGGCAAGCAGGAGTTCTACTCAAACACCATGGTCGAGTTCGGTTACCCGGAGCATTCTATCCCTCACTATCGTGTCAAGAGCCATGTCCACCCTGACAACCTGCAAGGTGAAGATGAGTACTGCCTGCTCCCCAACTTCCGTCTGCCACAGCACATTCACTCAAGATCAGCCAATGCTAAGTGGCTGGTCGAGATTGGACATCGCAATCCAATCTGGATTCATCCCAATGATGCTGACAAACTCGGAGTCTCGGAAGGTGATCTGCTCAAGATCGAGACTGAAATCGGTTGGTTCGTAGACAAGGTCTGGGTGACTGAGGGAATCAAGCCTGGCGTAGTCGGGTGCTCGCATCATATTGGACGCTGGAGACGCTCGCAGGACCAAGGCAACAAGTTCCTGAGCAATGAGGTGCAGATAGAGGACATCGGAGGAGGCAAGCAGAAG
>CEVQ01031496.1_pt1 | contig 24350 bp, 15 predicted proteins | sample 356551 | NCBI WGS metagenome assembly CEVQ01 (sample SAMEA2623756, study PRJEB7988) | marine metagenome | biome: marine biome (ENVO:00000447); feature: mesopelagic zone (ENVO:00000213); material: "saline water (ENVO:00002010), including plankton (ENVO:xxxxxxxx)" | depth 250 m | reverse complement strand
AAGTAATTGCGTCAAGCAAGGCAGATTTACCGTGCCCATTCATTCCACAGAGACAGGCCACCTGGACTGATTCCAGTTGAAGCACAGGAGGCTCTCGGTAGCACATAAAGTTTTTTATTGACAAAGTAATTGGAATCATGAAGCCAGTATAATGCAATTAGTACGCTTGTATTAAATTAACGTTTCTATATACATTTCGTGGAAAGATAAATTTTGTCAAATCTAATTGGATTTTCATTGAAAATCATTGTAACAATGGGGCTTTCAACGATCACTGCTATTTTCTTATGGTCATGCTTTAGCGGAGATGGTGTTGTTGATATTGAAACAGCAAAAACTGTAACCGCTCCGAAGCCTGATATAGAAGCTACTGTTGAGGCTCGATTGGATTTCATAGCTACACTACCCAAACCAGAATCCGATGTTTTAATCCAAGAGATAGAAGTTCCGATTGAGGTAATTAAAGAGGTAGAAGTTCCAGTTGAAGTCGAAAAGATTGTTGAGGTAATCAAAGAGGTAGAAGTTTCGGTTGAAGTCGAAAAGATTGTTGAGGTAATCAAAGAGGTAGAAGTAATTGTAGTTGCCACCCCAACTCCGACCGCGAATGACAATCTAGACACCTCATTCCCTCTAGATGTTTTAGGCGTTACTAAAAATTCCGGATCAGCGATTGTAGAGGTCAGCACGGGGGGCACCGGATTCTTTGTAAACCCAGAGGGTCTTATAGTTACCAACGCCCATGTTGTCAGCACAATAACTGATGAAATGGAAGCGACTATGTGCTACGAAGCCGAGTTGGGAAATCAGTATTCAGTGAAAAACGCTGCTTTAGGAGAAATGGATGCCAAGCTGGTAGCTATATACCCTTGTCAGGATATCGCCATACTGCAGATAAATTCAGACGAGACGGTCGTTTTCGAATACCCTTATCTTTCTTTTGCAGACTCCAGTCAACTTTTTCCGGGAGAGTGGTTGATTTCAATCGGCTACCCGTATCTGGGGGAATCGACTGAGAACGATTTTGGCTTAAAGCCGACAATTAATACAGGAGTTTTTTCAACCACGCGCCTCACGGATGGAAGGCAATTCATACACACTGAAATAGGGACAAATGCCGGGAATAGTGGTGGGCCACTTTTAAATTCTTTAGGGGAAGTGGTTGGGGTAACTGCAAGAAGGGATTATTATACAAGCGCTATTATAGATCCAATAACTCGATTAATAGGGGTGAATTATGCGGTCCCCAGTAATTTGGTTGTTAATTTAATTGCGGCGTATCAAACAAATCAAGTTAGCTTTTTGTATAGCGAAAATATTATATCTACTGAATGGACTGCGTATCTTGATCTATCATCACGCTATCTGGTTGCTTTGCCAACATCCTGGTCGTACTCAACGGACCCGCAATACTATGACAGGGCAGATGACACTTTAGAGAGATTTACTATCTCATTGGACAGCGGTGATGCTACCGGGAATGGTTATATATCCCTGACTGTAACAGATTCGAGTTATGAAATAGTTAACGGTGAATCTTTTGTAGGCAACACGTCTGAGGAAGCGGTATCAGCCCTGAAAGAATTCAGATCTGCAGGTGCAGCTGGTTTTTCTGTAGTCTCCGAATATCAGAAATCTTTAACTGGCGACATTAGTGGAATATTGTATGAGTATCTAATTTCAGGAGGCATTTTCTGCGATCGACACGGCTATGAGTGGGCCTCGGTATATCTTGTAGATAATTGGAAATTATATTTGAACATATTGGCTGATAACTGCCAAAACAATTCCAAATATAATTTAAGGGATATGGAGGCTTTTATTAGTTCGTTTATTTGGCTGAAAAACTTTAAGACGGAGCCGATAGATCGATTTTCACTTGAACGTAAGATAGTAAGCGAAAATTATGGCTGGGAAATACAATTTCCCATAAATTGGACTGTTGTTAAGCTTGAAGAAACGAATCGCAAATTTGAGGAAACCGTTTTAGTTACAGACCATAGAATATATGATCAGGTAGGTTCAACAACGGTGGCAATACGTAGATTGAACGAAGTGTCCGAAGAAACTTTGTCAGACTGGGCAATTCAAAGGAAGGCCGCGTACGAATTGGTCTACCAGCCAATTAGCATTGATGGCCCTAAACTCCTGACAGACACAAGATTTCATACGGTTTTTGTGAATGACCAATCATATGTGGAGATGTTGCACGTAGATTTGAATAATGAGCGATATGAGGTCATTGCAACCACAAAAGGCCCAGACCAGCAGGAAGCCGGTGTGTTTGGCACGTTTGTTTTGTCTAATGGAGATGAACAATTGAGGCAGTTGGTTAATATTTTGTTATCGTCATTTAAGCCATCTCAAGTTCTTGGGAATCAAGAAGTTATTGAAATAGGCGGTTTTCGGGGAGTAATGATTGATCCTTTTATACTTGACTCTCCAGCTGAACAAAAAACAGTACGCCCGTTTGAATTAACATTGTTGAAACAAGGCTCGACGTTAACTGGGACCATCTCAATGACGAATTCTAATGATGAAAAACAGCAAGCAGGCTTAATTGGTAAGGTCAATGGAGATTATATTGAGTTTTCAGCTGAATTTGATGGCGTCATGCTAAACAATTCTGAACTTCCAATGAGAAAAATGACATTTTCAGGAATACTGGCGAATAACCAATTGATAAAGGGTAGATATAGCGTCGAGCCTCAAACCCAGTCAAATGTTTGGATGGCTTCACGGTTTACAGAAAAGGAAAGTCTAGGCAATGCAGATGATTAAACAAATTGCAAATTATGGTGGCTGGAAGTCACCTATAAGCGCTCAAAAAATAGCGAATGGATCCATAAGCCTGAGTCAAGTAATAAAAGATGAGAAAGATATTTATTGGGTTGAAGGCAGGCCTAGCCAAGGCGGTAGAAGCGTAATTGTGCGGTGTAATAGCAAGGGTGTAATAGCGGATGCAATTTCTGAAAACCATAATGCCCGTACAAGAGTCCATGAATATGGAGGAGGGTCCTATGACGTTTCACGCGGGGTAATTTATTACTCTAACTTTGCGGACCAAAGAATATATCGGCAAGACAAAAAAGAGAAACCTGTCGCAATAACTCCCGTGGACAGTACTCAGCGTTATGCGGATATTAAAATCGATCATAATTCAGGCAACTTAATTTGTATAAATGAATCCCATAGCTTAGATTCATTAAATGAACCTATTAATAGCATTGTAAGAATATCTTTAGACAGCCCAGCGGGCACCAGGCCTGAAGTCCTGGTTTCTGGAGCCGATTTCTATTCCAATGCAAGGATTAATTCATCTGGAACTAAATTAACTTGGTTGCAGTGGAACCATCCCTTGATGCCGTGGGATGGCTGTGAATTATGGGTTGCAGATTTTGGTAAAGAAGGCATACAAAATTCTCGTCGGTTAGCAGGCGGAAATACAGAAGCAGTATTTCAGCCAGAATGGCACCCCAAAGATGAAGACGCCTTGTTTTATGTTTCTGATAGGACAGGTTGGTGGAATTTGCATAGCATAGATACTGGCACAGAAAATGCTTGCCCAGAACCGGTTTTACCGATGGAAGCAGAATTTGGCACACCGATGTGGGTTTTTGGCATGAAAACTTATCAGTTTTCCTCTTCAGAGACGATTGTTTGTACGTACACGTCTGACAGTCGGTGGCATCTAGGCCATATAAACATCAAGTCGAAGAAATTATCTAGGATAGGTTTACCTTACACCGAGTACTCATCAATAAATTGCTCGGAAGGAGTAGCTGCCTTCAAGGCAGGATCTCCTGAATCCAGCCCAGCTGTGATTTCTTTTAATATAAGTACAAAAGAGCATATCAAAATAAGCAAACCATCTGCAGATATTATGCACTTGGACGACATATCAATCCCTAGTGTCATAGAGTTTCCAACGGACAATAATTTGACTGCGCATGGGTTTTTTTATCCACCTAAAAATCGTAAATATGAAGGGCTCGACACATCTAAACCACCATTGCTGGTAAAAATTCATGGAGGCCCTACGGGTGCCACAGGGTCCTCTTTGAATGAAAGCATTCAGTATTGGACGACACGAGGTATTGCGGTAATGGACATCAATTACGGAGGGTCTACGGGTTATGGAACAGTTTATCGTCGACGGCTCGACCGAAATTGGGGCGTAGTCGATGTGGCTGATTGTGTTAATGGGGCTTTGCATTTGATTAAACAAGGTAAAGTGGATAAAGACAAAGTTGCTATTGATGGAGGAAGTGCAGGGGGCTTCACAACACTGGCTGCATTAGCATTTAGTAATGTTTTTAAAGCGGGGGCAAGTTTTTATGGAGTAACTGATCTAGAGGCTTTAGCTAGAGATACACATAAGTTTGAATCTAAATATTTAGATCGATTAATTGCACCCTACCCTTCTGATATCGCTATTTGGCAAGAAAGGTCGCCAATAAACAATATTGATAAGATCTCTGCACCAGTAATTCTGTTCCAAGGATTAGAAGACAAAGTTGTTCCGCCCAATCAAGCTGAAACGATGGTTCAAGCTCTAAGAAATAGAAATATGCAAGTAGCCTATATTGCTTATGAAGGTGAGCAGCATGGCTTTAGGAAGAGCTTCAATATAAAGAGAACACTAGAAGCAGAGCTATTTTTTTATTCAAAAATATTTAAGTTTGAATTGGCTGAAGACATAAAACCTGTAGATATTTACAACGAACAAAAATCCTAGCCAACTACATTTGTCCTATCCAGTTATCGTCTAATTCATCCCATCTGCGATAAAGCTCTGTAACGATCGACGTATCTATTGGAAGCTTGCTATTAAATAAATCTATATTTGATTTCAGGTGTTCTGGGTTTCTTGTGCCAACTATAGCGGTATCTATTTCTTCGTGCGCCATGACGAAGCCTAAGGACATTAATATGCGATCCCCAAAAGGTATGTCTAACGGGCCTAATGCAGCCATAGCTTGGGTTCTTTTCCAGTACTCATCACCATAATTAGGATCAAATTTTAGACGTGCTGTTGGGCTCGTTGGAGATCCCCAAGCAGTATTTGCAATAGGTCTTTTCGCGATAACCCCTAAGCCGTTTTGCTTAGCTCTTTGTAGTAACCCATTACGAGGTCTTTGATCAGCCAGATTAAAGGAGGTCTGTAGTGTGTCAAAATGACCGCTGTCAACAGCCCATTCTGCAGCCTCGTTATCACCAGAATATCCGATGAATCGGGTTTTTCCAGCATCTCTAGCTTTAGTTAATGCTGCTATGACCTCACCTTGTTCTAAAACCTCGACGCTACATGAATGCAATTGTAATAAATCGACATAGTCTGTCTTTAAACGTTTTAAACTACGGTCGAGTGTTAGCAAAATTCCTTCAATTGACCAATCGATGTCATATTGGCCAGGTGTAGGGTGTCCACACTTAGTGGCGAGCAGGAAATCCGAACGTCTGTCTGAAATTGAGTGGCCAACCATTTCTTCACTATAAAAATAACATTCCGCCGTATCAAAAAATGTAATTCCTTGATCTAATGCTGTTTTTAAAACAACCTCTACGGTTTTTATAGTGTCGAATGTTTCCTCCTCTCCAATAGCAGCTAAACCAATTCCTAGCCGACTAACCTCCAATCCCGTATTTCCAAGTATTCGAGTTTCCATAAATGCCTCCATAAATCGGGCTGACTGTTTACTAAGTTAGATCTGATGAATCAAATTATATTCTGCTAAGTTGATTTTTATAAACCTAAATATTTTTCTAGCGGGAGTATATTGTAGTAGTCGTTTGGCCTATTGATTGATTCTGCCACAGCGCGCGCCGTATCAATGGAAGTAAAGCAAGGCACACCTTTTTCTGCAGAGACCCTTCTTATTGAAAACCCGTCCTGTAATACTTCTCGATCTCCTGTAACTGTGTTGATAACTCCGTCTACGGAGCCGTCACTAATAATATCCACGACGTTTGGGTGTCCTTCACCTAATCGTTTTGTTATTGCTACGACTTCAAATCCAAGCTCAGCGATCATCTTAGCCGTACCCTCTGTTGCGTAAAAGCGGTAGCCGCTTTGGCTCAATTGCTTTATCAATGTTCTAGCATCAAGCTTATCTTTATCAGCTATGGATAATAGAATCGAGCCTTCTTTTGGCAGCATTAACCCAGCAGAGATTAACGCCTTGCTGACCGCACTTGAAAAGTCAAGGTCGATCCCCATGACTTCGCCGGTCGATTTCATTTCAGGCCCAAGGTAAGTGTCTACTCCGGTCAGCTTTGCCATGGAAAAAACAGGTGCTTTTACAGCAACCACATCTTGCTTTTTGGCTAGGCCGGCTGAGTAACCTTGTTGCTCGAGAGTCACACCCATCATAGAGTTAATCGCAAGTTTTATCATAGGCACATCGGTGACTTTTGAGATGAAAGGTATGGTTCTGGATGATCTGGGGTTAACTTCAATGACGTACACTTCAGGCTTGGCTGGCTGTTTGGATTCATTGGGTGCCGCAGGGCTTCTGTAAGATGTTCCCCCTAACAACACATACTGAATGTTCATTAACCCTTTTATATTGAGGCCCTTGCCAATTCTGGTAGTGTAGTCGACGATCGTGTTTACCTCATCAGTGCTTAGGGTAAGGCCAGGATATATCGCCATAGAGTCGCCAGAGTGCACCCCGGCCCGCTCAACGTGTTCCATAATCCCTGGTATCAAAACATTATTTCCATCACAAACAGCATCAACTTCTACTTCTCTGCCCTCAAAATATTTGTCTACTAGAACCCTACGCCCTATTCCAGCCTCAAAAGCAAAGGCCATGTACCTTTTTAATTCTTCGGGATTTTGAACAATTTCCATTGCTCGGCCACCTAATACATAACTTGGCCTAACTAAGACAGGATAGCCAATCTCGTTTGCAACTTTAAGAGCTGCCTCAGTATCTGCAACTGCAGACCCCGGGGGATTGGGTATGCCGAGCCGCTTAAGAAACTCTTCGAAAAGATGTCTGTCAGATGCTACATCGATAGAGCGAGCGGTTGATCCTAAAATACCTAAACCGGCTGTTTCCAGAGATTGTGAAAGGTTAATGGCTGTTTGTCCTCCAAACTGCACAATGGTATTTGGCACATCAGGAGAAGAGCGAGAATCTAAAACAGTTTCGTTTTCTATGATATCCATTACACTTTCAGAGTCCAAGGGCTCAAAATACAAGCGATCTGACGAGTCAAAATCTGTAGAAACAGTTTCAGGGTTTGAATTTACCATAATGCTTTGTATGCCAGAGTTTCTAAGAGCCTGAGAGGCGTGTACCGAGCAATAATCAAACTCAATTCCCTGTCCTATCCTTATTGGGCCTGACCCAATTACAACAACCTTAGGGCCCTCCAACGGCAGCGCCTCATTTTCTTGTTCATAGGTTGAATAGAAGTAAGGTGTTTCAGCTTCAAATTCTCCGGCACACGTATCAACCATTTTGTATACAGGCCGGATCCCCTCTTTTAATCTGAATTGGCGGATTTGCTCTTCAGTACGATCGGTTAAGGTCGCAATTTGGGCGTCAGAGAATCCCATGCGCTTAGCAACTCGGATTAAATCATGAGTCATTACTTCATTTAGAAGCCTTGTTTCCATCGATGTAATCCGGTTTAAAGAATTAATAAACCAGGGATCTACGTATGTGATCTCAGATAAACTTGTAGGATTATGTTTGCGCCGCAAAGCGGATAACAAAAACCATAACCGTTCATCATGAGGCCCAAGAGCCGCCTCTGATTCGTTTATTGATGTCAATCCAGGATCCCATAAGATGTCTCGACTTGTGATTTCTAAAGACCGCACCGCTTTTAAAAAAGCTGCCTCAAATGTTCGCTCAATTGCCATCACTTCCCCGGTGGCCTTCATCTGGGTTCCGAGCGACCGATCCCCTTTAGCAAATTTGTCAAAAGGCCAACGCGGGATTTTAACGACACAGTAGTCCAGGGCTGGCTCAAAAGCAGCATAAGTTTTGCCGGTAACTTGATTTGGTATTTCATCTAGTTTACGACCAATTGCAATTTTCGCTGCAACCCGAGCAATAGGGTATCCGGTAGCCTTGCTAGCCAAGGCTGAGCTTCTACTTACCCTAGGGTTAACTTCGATCACATAATATTCTGGCCCCTTGTATTCTCCAAGGCCTAGCTTAGAAGAAATTAGACTCCCAGGGCGCAAGGCAAGCTGAACGTTACAACCGCCTTCGACACCCAGGGCCCTGATTATATTAAGGCTCGCTGTCCGAAGAACATGATAATCTTTATCGTTTAAAGTCTGGCTCGGAGCAACGACTATTGAATCACCCGTGTGAACGCCCATTGGATCGAAGTTTTCCATATTACAAACGGTGATACAGTTGTCCTCACTATCTCTCATAACTTCATATTCCACCTCTTTCCACCCAACTAGGGATTTTTCTACCAGTACTTGAGAAATAGGACTTGCAGCTAGACCGCTGATTATGAGGTTTCTATATTCGTCTATATCGTTAGCAATTCCTCCTCCAGTCCCACCTAGGGTGTATGCAGGCCTAATAACCGCAGGTAGTCCAATTGTTGTTAGGGCTTTCTCGCCCTGTTCTATTGATTCAACAATTTCGCTGTCGGGAGTAGGTTCTCCAATTCGATTTAGCAAAGAACGGAAAGCCTCTCGGTCTTCGGCAAGCCTGATCGTTTCTATAGGCGTTCCTAAAGGAGTCACATTATATTTTTCTAAGATTCCGGCATCGGATAGTTGAACTGCAAGGTTAAGACCCGTTTGCCCTCCTAAAGTGGGAAGGATCCCCTGAGGCTTTTCAGCAACAATTATTCGCTCAATTACTTCTATGGTTAGGGGTTCAATATAAACTTTGTCAGCAACTTCCCTGTCTGTCATAATAGTAGCTGGATTTGAGTTTACTAGTACGACTGATATCCCTTCTTCTCTAAGGGATTTACATGCTTGTGTTCCTGCATAATCAAACTCAGCGGCTTGTCCTATAATTATCGGACCGGAACCTATCACCAACACCTTTTTGATATCCATTACTTGTACGCTCTAATCATACTGATGAATTCGTCAAAAATGTACTCATTGTCTTTTGGCCCTGGAGACGCTTCAGAATGGTATTGAATTGCCATTACGGGCAATGATTTATGCCTTAAGCCTTCAACGGTGGAATCATTTAAGCTTTGGTGTGTTATAGCAACATCGCTGGGCAACGAATCACCGTCTACGGAATAGCCGTGATTTTGTGCCGTAATGTAAACGCGACCGGATCTCAGATCCTTAACAGGATGATTAGCGCCCCTGTGTCCAAACTTGAGCTTATATGTTTTTGCGCCAAAGCAACGGGCCAAAATTTGATTTCCTAAACATATGCCAAACACAGGGACATTTCCAACTAAAATTTTTGCGTTACTAACTGCATAATCGAGCATTTCAGGGTCACCTGGTCCCGGGGATAGGAGAATGCCGTCTGGCTTTAAGTCGATCAAGTCTTGTGCGGGAGTGTCAGCGGGAAAAAAAGTCACATCGCAGTTACGCTCAGCAAGTAAACGCAGTATATTGTATTTCACTCCATAATCCGAAACTAAAATGCGTAGTGGACTATCTTGTAATTCAGAATCCCATCTACCAGACGAGGGGGAGGTTACCTGTTTAACTAAATCAATTTGCCCATATCCAGCAGTAGATTCAATTAGCTTAACCCCTGATTCGATTGAAGATGCTATAGCACCCATCATCACGCCCTTGCTGCGCAAGCGCCTTGTAATTGCCCTGGTGTCTATGCCAGTAATGCCTGGCACATGCTGTGATTTTAAGAAATCATCAACGGTGACTGTTTCATGGCTGTGACTCGGGAAATCACAGTTTTGTTTTACTGCGAATCCCGCAACCTGGATTTTCGATGATTCTGAATCAACTTTATTGATGCCATAATTCCCAATTAATGGATATGTTGGAACTACGATTTGTCCTGCGAAAGAAGGATCAGTCAGCATTTCTTGATATCCGGTCATAGATGTTGAGAAAACCACCTCACCGACAGCTTGGGTGTTTGAACCAATAGAATAACCCCGGAAGCTAGACCCATCTTCAAGAACAAGAAAACAATCCTTCATATAGATACTAAATCCTCGTTTAACTCGGAGTACACAATCTGACCCTTATATATGGTTGCAATCACTTTTCCCTTCAACTTTTGCCCGTGTAGCGGCGAATTTTTCCCCTTGGAGACAAACTGATCAGCATTTACAAGCCAGTCAGTATTTAAATCGAACAACGTTAAATCTGCGCTAAATCCCTTGGATAGGCGCCCTATTCTAAGGCTAGAGCTTTCAAGGATTAAAGCTGGAGACGACGTTATAGATTCAATCATTCGATTTAAGGACAGTTTTTTATTATGAACAAGAGACAACGCTGATGCAAGAGCAGTTTCAAGGTTTGAAATGCCGAATGATGCTTCTTGCATAGGACATAGCTTTTCCGTGGCTGCATGTGGCGCATGGTCAGTAGCGATAATGTCAATGGTTCCGTCCGACAGGCCATCAATAAGAGCTTCAACATCCACGTTCGTACGTAAGGGCGGATTGACCTTGGCCATGGTATCGTAAGCATCTTCAGTAAGGGGTTCGAACATTCCGCCCGATCCGGGCCCATGTAAAACGGCCTCTTCAGTCAAAGTGAGATGATGCGGTGTTGCCTCAGCAGTTATTTTTACACCTGCCTTTTTCGCCTGCCTAATTGACTCCACACTTTCTTTGGTGCTTATATGTGCTAAATGCACCCATCCTCCTGTGAGTTTTGCCAAACCAATATTTCTGTTAACCATCTGCTCTTCCGCTGCTGCAGGTATTCCTTGGAGTCCTAAGCGAGATGCTACCCAGCCCTCATTTATTTGTCCGTTAGTAAACAAGCCTGGAACTTCGCAGTGATCTATAATCGGCACGGCTAAAACGGATGAATATTCTAGGGCATGTCGCATCAATAAGTCGCTTGCAATAGGATTTCCGTCATCTGAGAATCCTATGGCGCCCGCCTCTACCATTTCAGCCATTTCTGTCAACTCTTTGCCATCACTATTTTTTGTTGCTGATCCGATTGGCAGCACACGTGCCGGCTGCCCCTCGGCCTTATCAAGCAGAGACTGTATAGATGAGGCATTGTCCATCACTGGATTTGTGTTTGGCATAGCACAGATCGTTGTGAATCCTCCCTTAGCAGCAGCATTTGAGCCTGAAGCCACAGTTTCCTTATATTCAAACCCCGGCTCTCTTAGATGGCAATGAAGGTCTATAAACCCTGGAGTCAATATGAAGCCAGAAGCATTTATAGTGGTCATATCTTGAGAAACCTCTATATTTGCCTTGACATCCTTTATGATTTCCCCTTCGAGCAAGACGTCCATTTCGGCATCAACGCCGCTGCCAGGACACACCACTCGCGCTGCTTTTATAAGAACCTTGTCTTTCATTTATTTCCTCCATTTGCTGATGCTACTGCGTACAGCAACGCCATCCGTACAGCAACGCCATTTGTAACCTGTTCTTGTATAACAGAGTGAGGTCCGTGTGCGATTTCTGTATCGATCTCCACTCCCTCGTTCATAGGCCCAGGATGCATTATTAGCACATCTTTATTTGCTAGCTTTAAAGTTTTTGCGTTAATGCCATAAAGATTTGAATATTCTCTCAAGGAGGGTAGCCGGCCTCTGCCTTGGCGTTCGGCCTGTAACCTTAGGGCCATGATCACGTCAGCACCCTCTACAGCTTCAGATAGATTATGTGTAATAGAGACTGATGCAAAAGGGTGGTTTTTTGGAAAACCTTTAATAAAGTCTGGAGGGATTAGAGTTGGTGGTGAGCATAGAACGACCTTGGCCCCCATCTTGGTCAGCCCCCATAAATTTGATCTGGCAACCCTGCTGTACAATATGTCACCAACTATAACCACTTTGCGATTTTTGATGTCTCCAAAATGGGATTGAATCGTGTAGAGATCCAATAAAGCCTGTGAAGGATGTGCATGAGATCCGTCGCCAGCATTGATAATGCTTGAACTAAGATGTCGAGCTAAGAAATTAGGTGATCCGGAATGAGGGTGTCGAACTACAATAATGTCAGCCTGCATAGCCTGAATCGTTAATGCTGTGTTGTAAAGAGACTCGCCCTTTTTTGCACTGCTAGCTGAATCGGATATGTTGATCACATCTGCTGAAAGAATTTTGCCTGCCTGCTCGAAAGACACTCTAGTTCTTGTTGAGGGCTCGTGGAAAAGAGTAACTATTGATCTCCCTCTAAGTGCCGGGACTTTTCTAACCGATCGGCTAATTACCTCTTGCATCGCAACCGTATTATCTAGCACCAGTTGAATTTCATCAGCAGTAAAATCATCTAGGTCTAGGACGTGTTTTCTGCTAGAAAACATGTCACCTGTTGCTGGTTTAATGGAAGGTATGCCTGCATGTGGATTCATGATTAACCCTTTGTTTCCTCGACAAAACTTCTTGCATCGTTTATTTCAGGCACAATTTTTGGGGTTAAAGTTACGGCTTCGAAATTGTCAATCTCCTCGAGCTTAACAGACACGGCTTCATCTCTAGAAGTGGGAATGTTTTTGCCTATATAATCTGGGCGAATCGGTACTTCTCTATGGCCTCTATCAACTAACACTGCCAACTGTATACTTCTAGCCCTGCCAAAATCGGTAAGAGCATCCATTGCAGCGCGAATGCTTCGGCCTGTGTAAAGAACATCATCAACAAGCACAACAACCCGATCCTCTATTGGTACTGGAAGTTCCGTCGATTTAATTACCGGCTTTGCTCTTCCAACAAAGTCATCCCTATATAAAGAGATATCTAGCTTTCCTACTGGAGGTCTTGTATCTTCCAGTGACTCTATAATGTTTGCTAGCCGGTCCGCTAAAGGGACTCCCCGGGTGTGCAACCCAACAATTACCAAGTCTTCTGAACCTTTATTTTTCTCCAGAATTTCATGGGCAATACGAGTTATGGCTCGCCGAAGATCCTCGGAGCTAAGTATTAGCCTTTCATTTTGATTTAGCATTAAAAAACCCTTGTCGGTTAACTTGACAAGGGGTTTACGTCTCGGAAGAGGAGCCTGGTTGTTTGCCAGATTCCGTAACATGCCTTGCCAGTCTCACCGGACTGTCTATTAAAGGATGAACAATTTAATTTTGCTCTATTGTAACCTGCCTTGAGCTCATACTCAACACGATATTTAACCGAATCATAAGCAAAACAGCTGATGCGTTTGAGTAATTATTTGAACTCCAGGCAACTTGACCCTCAGCCGCACAGATAAATACAATGATTAATGAAACTTTGCGGGACACAGTTGCACTATAAGTGTTGAGAAAGAATTTATACCTAAAGTTTTATTAATTATGTTGGGAGTAAATTAATTTACTATTGTTTAAAAAAGCTTACAACAGATTGAAAAATCAAACGGAACGACGACCTTCCATAGCAGGCATCAACCTTGTTGGGGAAAAGGTAGTATTGCGTGAAAAAAAACTCGATGATGCCGTGGAAGACTACGTGTGGCGTAGGGACTCTGAGCTATCTGAATTGGATGCTACAAGGCCTATTTCCATGTCTTTTTCTGATTACCATCGATATACCCAAGAAGAGCTAAGGTATGACAGTTATTATTCTGTGCGCTTAGCTGTTGATACTTTGGACGGCATACATATCGGTAATTGTATGTACTACGACATAAATGATAGACGCCAAGAGGCGGAACTCGGGATTATGATTGGTAATAGGGATTATTGGAGCCAGGGCTATGGATCTGATGCGATAAAAACATTAATAGATTACGTTTTTTCTTACACCCATCTTACCAAGATTTATTTACACACTTTAGAGGAAAATCGGAGGGCTCGCAGGTCTTTTGAAAAGTCGGGATTAGCGGAAGTGCGGAAAGTCAAACGAAGTGGTAGAGATTTTGTGCGAATGGAAATAATAAAAGAAGAGTGGCTAAATTCGGTGAAGGAAAAAGATAGCCAGCCAGAAGAGTCGATAGCTAGAAAACCGCTATAAAACAGTTGCCAGCTGAATTCACATATAACGAAGCAGTCGAAAAAGTGATGTCCTTAGCTGACTTCGAGAGAAGTCGAACTGCTCCTAAACACTCATCATTCCATTTAGAGCGCATGTCGTTGCTTTTTGACGAATACGACAAGATACACTTAAAAACTCCATCTATTCATATCGCCGGAACTAATGGGAAGGGAAGTGTTGCTACAATGGTCTCCTCAGCCTTGTCAGAGGCCGGATACCTTACAGGTCTTTATACGTCGCCTCATCTACACAGAGTTACAGAGAGAATCAGATTGAACGGGATGCCGGTATCAGAAACAGATTTTGCACAATTGGTTTCAAAAACGTGGCCTAAGGTTTGTAGCGTTTCTAATTCTCGCAAGTATGGAGGCGTGACTACTTTCGAAATGATGACGCTGTTGGCAATTATTTATTTTGCAGAAAAACAGGTTGACCTCCAAGTTATCGAGGTTGGATTGGGCGGAAGGCTGGATGCCACTAACTTGGTTAACACAGAAATTAGTGTTATTACTCCCATAGGCCTTGACCATGTAGAAACTTTGGGGCCCACTATATCAAAAATAGCGCGCGAAAAGGCAGGAATTATCAAGAGTAAAATTCCGGTTGTGATGGCACCTCAAGTCGCTGAGGCTAAACAGGTAATTGTAGACGTGGCGAACAATCAAGGTGCCGATTTAATAGACGTAGCCCAAAGCTGTAAGTGGAAAAGAAGCCCGAAAGAATTTAACCAACAAAAAGTAAGCGTAAAAACTGAACAACAAGAATATGAATATGAATTGGCGCTAGGGGGGGCATACCAAGCAGAAAACTCAGTCACCTCAATCTTGGCTTTAGAACAACTATCAAAAAAGGGATATGAAGTCTTTAGTTCGCCAAATATTTTGTCCAATGCCTTTATGAAATTAAATTGGCCAGGAAGAATGGAAGAAATTGAGTTCGAAGATATACATATTCTTTTGGATGGAGCTCATAACGAGCCTGCGATTGAACAACTAGTGAATTCTATAGCTATGACCGATTATGCAAAAACAACCATAATATTTGGAGCATTGCTGGGACATCGCTTGGACCCAATGATGAATTTGTTACATAAATTAGGCGCTAATTTAGTAGCGGTAAAGTCTAGACATCCAAAATCAGTTAGATCTCAAGAAATTAAAAAAGCAGCGGAGAAAGCAAACATAAACGTTTTAGCGATTGCAGAAAGTGTTTCTTTGGGAATAAAAATTGCCATGAAGGCTGGTAATGTGAACCAAAAATTATTGGTTACTGGTTCATTATCAGTTGTTGCTGAAGCACGCGAATGTCTTCTCGACATTGATCCCGAGTTGTATAGCAATATTCGGATAGTAGAAACGCCAAGCATTTAATACAATATAACCTGAGGCGTTTGAGGAAAATGACTATAAAAAATAAATCTAATCGACCAAGAGTGGTTATTACTGGGTTAGGAGCAATGTCTCCGCTAGGTGAAAGCCCAGAAACTTTCTGGGATGGACTGGTCACTGGCACGTCCGGTATCGATAAGATGGTTATAACTGACCCTACGGAATTTCCATGTAAGTTTTCTGGTGAGGTTTTAGGTTTTGATCCGACTGACTACATGGATCGAAAGGAAGCTCGCAGAATGGGGAGATTCTCGCAATTTGCGGTCGCTGCTGCACAACAGGCTTTAAGTCACTCTGGCTTAGATTTAGATAAAGAAGATAGAGAAAGAATAGGAGTTGTGCTTGGCAATGGCTCAGGAGGCTACCCCGAAACTGAACAAGCAGTGCGAACGCTAGTGGGTCGCGGCGGCATGAAAATAAACCCGTTTTATTTACCGACAATGCTTTGCAATATGGCAGCAGCGAACGTCAGTAGACTCAACGGACTTTATGGATATACCAATACGATAGTAACGGCTTGTGCAGCTGGCACTCAAGGCATTGGAGAGGCGGCCGAAGCTATAAGACGAGGCGCAGCAGATGTAATTATAAGCGGAGGAACTGAAGCCGGGTTGTGTCAGCTAGGGCAGGGAGGCTTTAATGTAATAAATGCACTTACAAGAAGGACTGATGATCCAACAAAAGTAAGCAGGCCGTTTGACGCAGATAGAGATGGATTTGTTCCAGCTGAAGGCGCAGGTGTTTTAATACTGGAAAGCTTAGAGCATGCAATAAGTCGTGGAGCAAATATATTGGCTGAAATCCTAGGGCAAGCAAGTTCATCTGATGCTTTTCATCTGGTCCAGCCAGATGACCAGGGTGCCGGAGCAGCTAGGGCGATAATATGGGCTCTAGAAGATGCTGGAATATCAGGTAGCGATATCAACTACATAAATGCCCATGGAACTTCAACCCCTCTTAACGATTTAGCGGAGACCAAAGCCATCAAGAAAGCTTTTGGCAGCCACGCTTATAAGATACCAATCAGTTCTACTAAATCGATGATCGGCCATGCTTTGGGAGGGGCAGGCGCCCTTGAAGCAATTGCCTGTATCAAATCGATAGAAAACAACATTATTCACCCAACAGTCAATTATGAAACTAAAGATAAGGAATGTGACCTTGATTACGTGCCCAACAAAGCTCGAAAGACTAGAGTTGATATAACACTTTCAAACAGCTTTGGTTTTGGAGGTCAAAATGCATGTTTGATTATTGGAAAATTTGATGAATAGAATGACTAATTGAAAGTTATTCTAAATCAGAAAGTTGAGGAAGAACCTCATTTGCTAGGAGTTCCATCGAGTTTTCCCAACGATCCTTGGGGTTCCATTCATGCCCCATAGCAAGTAATACCCCAAATCCGCCAACCTCATCATACAAAGCTCTAATTTTAGCCGCCACATCGTCTGGGCTTCCAACGATCCAAATGTTGTCTACTAAATACTCTAAGGTAATTTCCGAATCTGCCATATTAGGATCTGACTTAAATATTTTCATTAGATCAAACTTCGCTAAAGACCTAAAAAAGTAATCAGTAAAGTCCCTCGCCATTGTGCCCTCTAGGGCTTCTTTGCGTGCTTGTTCTGTGGTGTCAGCTATGTAAACCTCTCTGGCGATCCTCCATGAGGAGTGATTTGCAGTGCGGCCAGCTTTGCTCGCACCTTCTTCTACTGCCTCCCAGTGTGACCGTAACATATTTCCGGGGGTGAAATTAATGCTCATTGGTATATAGCCTTTTTCTCCAGCTAAAAAAAGAGTTTCCGATTTTGGAGATACTCCAGCAACACCAATCGGAGGATGAGGTTTTTGATACGGTGGAATATGGTATTTGACTCCAATCCAATCGTCTGTCTCAGGTATATTAAAATCCCACCATTCCGAACTATATTTTCCTGGCTTTGGGTCATCCCAAATGCCAAGAACGCAGTCTAGGGCTTCTCTGGTCATGACTTTGTTTTTCCCGCTTTCTAGATCAAATCCAAAAACCTCGAAATCCCCAGGAAAGCCTCCTGACCCTACGCCCCAATGCAACCTGCCTTTAGCCATATGGTCTAATTGGGCAATTCGGTTCGCCAGCACGAACGGATTGTGGTTGGGCATGCATGTTACCCCGGTGCCTAAAATAATGTTATCTGTTAAACCCAAGGCTTGAGCTATAAATAAATCCGGAGCTGGTATGTTCTCCCATACTGAAGTGAAATGTTCACCAATCCACGCCTCGTTAAAGCCAAGTTTGTCTAAGAGAACAATTTGTTCTAGGTCATCATGCAGTGTTTCGTGATGCAGGGACCCTGGGGGATGCAGGGGCATTGTGAAATATCCTAACTTCATTACAAACTCCTCATCGAATATTAATTTATTAGTCCCCAGACGTCTAGCTCCGCTTAGCGAACGTCATAAATATGCAAGAAAGCTGTAATGAATTCAATTTACTGCTGGAGCAGGTTCAGGCATTCTGATAACCTGAATGCACATGCTTTGACGGAGACGAGTAAAATTCATCCATTGAACTCAGCGAGTCCGAGATAGTGAGAGCGGATGTTAATGGGGTTTTTGAAAATCACTCCCGAGCTGCGAAAAGAAAAACTGATCATAAATCATTTAGTCAAGTAAACTTCGCCGGAATCACGTAACGTAATAAAACGTTCAAGAGTGCTGGTTTGAATAATCCAGAATTAGGGTGGTACCGCGGGATATAAAGCCCGTCCCTTGTAGGGGCGGGCTTTATCTATGAAATTGCCGAAAATTATAGAAAGTTATGTCTGTAAAAAAGTTGATAACTCAGCAAAATAATACGTATTAAGGATAAAAACAACCGTTGAATTTAAAGTTTATCAATCAATCAAGCTTGCTTAATGTGTGGAGTTGTTATGTTTAAGCCTGTGAATCCTAAAGTGGATTTTATTCAATTAGAAGCCAGTATAAAAAACTGGTGGGCTGAAAATAATATTGTTGAGAAATATCTTAGCAAGAATGATGAGTCTTCCAAAAGATTCTCATTTATTGATGGCCCGATAACTGCAAACAACCGTATGGGTGTTCATCATGCTTGGGGACGCACTTACAAAGACTTATACCAGCGGTTCAAAACCATGCAAGGTTATAAACAGAGATATCAAAACGGGTTTGATGGACAGGGACTTTGGATTGAAGTTGAAGTTGAAAAGGAACTCGGATTTAAATCTAAAAGAGATATAGAGGCATTTGGAATAGATAAATTTGTAGAAATGTGTAAACAGAGAGTTATCAAATTTAGCAATATACAAACGGAACAAAGCAAGCAACTCGCTTATTGGATGGATTGGAATAATTCGTACCATACTATGTCAGATGAAAATAATTACACCATTTGGCACTTCCTGAAACTCTGCCACGAGAAAGGATGGCTTTATGAGGGCACTGACGTAATGCCATGGTGTCCACGATGCGGCACGGGATTATCTGAACACGAAATAGTTACAGAAGGATATCAAGAAATAGTACACCCCGGCCTTTTTATTAGGTTTCCCTTATCTGGGTCAAATAAGGAAACTATAAATCAGGAAAATAAGGTAGTAAAAGAGCGATCCCTGCTAATTTGGACCACTACTCCATGGACGCTTAGTTCAAATATTGCCGCTGCAGTTAATCCTGAACTCACATACGTAGAAGTGCTCGTGTCTAAACATAAAGAATCTGATGATAAAGAAATTTTGTATTTGGCAAAAGGGAGAATAAAACAGTCCTTAAAGGGCGAATTCAAGATACTAAATGAATTAAAAGGCGCGGAGCTTATCGGGCGCGAATACAAGGCGCCGTTTGAAGAATTGCCAGTGCAAAAAGGCGTTAAACACAGAGTCATAGCATGGGATGATGTTAGCGAGGATGAGGGAACGGGAATTGTACACATCGCGCCGGGTGCCGGAAAGGAAGATTTTGCGTTATCCAAGTCTGAAAAATTGCCCGTCATCGCACCTCTTGATGAAACTGGCGTTTTCATTGATGGATTTGACTGGTTAACGGGTAAAAATGTCTATGATGTCAACGAAGAAATATTCGAAAGCCTTAAATCTAAAGGCGTTTTTTATCGTCTCGAAAAATATAAACATCGGTATCCAGTATGCTGGAGGTGTAATTCAGAACTCGTTTTTAGGCTGGTCAATGAGTGGTTTATATCAATGAAAGATTTAAGGCATAAAATTGCAGCGGTTACTAAAAACATTCGATGGATTCCGGCATTTGGATTGCAGCGCGAGCTTGACTGGCTAAAGAATATGGATGATTGGATGGTGTCAAAAAAAAGATATTGGGGCTTGGCTCTGCCAATTTACAAGTGTGAGTGCGGAAATTTTGATGTGATAGGTTCCGAAAAAGAATTAAAAGAAAGAGCAGTGTCCGGATGGTCTAAATTTGATGGCCAAACTCCACACAGACCGTGGATTGACTACGTCAAGATTGAATGCTCTTCTTGCGGAAAACAAATTGATCGTATTAAAGATGTTGGCAACCCTTGGCTTGATGCTGGGATCGTGCCGTTTTCTACTCTGGGCTATAGAAATGACAGAGACAATTGGCAGAACTGGTTTCCTGCAGACTGGATTTCAGAGTCTTTTCCAGGGCAATTTAGAAACTGGTTCTACTCCTTGTTAACCATGAGCACAGTGCTTGAAAACACAGAACCTACTAAAGCCATATTTTCATATGCATTGATGCGTGATGAAAAAGGTGCCGAAATGCATAAATCCAAAGGGAATGCTATCTGGTTTGAAGATGCGGCGGAAAAAATGGGCGTTGACGCAATGCGATGGTTGTATTCTAGGCAACAACCTGCAACAAATCTGAATTTTGGTTATCAATCAACAGATGAAGTCAGGCGCCAATTTATGATTCCATTGTGGAACATTTATTCATTTTTTGTTACATATGCCAAAATTGACGGGTATAACCCACATCATCATATTTCTCCAGAAGTTGTCGCAAGGCCCGAACTTGATCAGTGGATAATATCGGAATTGAACCAATTAAATGCCGAGACCACGCTGGCTTTGGAGAGTTATGATTCTGAGAAAGCTGCATTACTGATAGAAACTTTTGTTGACTATTTATCGAACTGGTATGTACGTAGAAGCAGGCGTAGATTTTGGAAATCTGGCGAACTGGATAGCTCCAATAAAGTTAATAACCTCGACAAACTTTGTGCCTATACAACTCTTTATGAATGCTTAATTACAATTTGCAAGCTAGTTGCGCCAATAATGCCACATCTATCTGAAGCTATTTATCAGAATCTTATACAAGGCCAAGATAGCGACAAGAAATCGGAAAAAAGCTTATCTCAGCCGATAAGTGTACATTTGAGTGAGTTCCCTCAGCCGTCGCCATCACTTATTAACGAAAAATTATCTGCATCTGTGCGGTTGGCCATGAAATTATCTAGTCTAGGCAGGGCTGCAAGGAGCAAAGTGGGATTAAAAGTTAGACAGCCGGCCGAAATAGCCTTGATAACGCTCAAGTCGACAGGTGAAAACAGCTTGCTGCCATCAATCGAAGAGCAAATCAAAGACGAATTGAATGTAAAAAAAGTTGAAATCTCTACGGATGATAAAGGAGTGCTTGACATTAGCTTGATGCCAAACTTACCTGTTCTTGGTAAAAAGTATGGAGCAGCCGTCAAAGATATCAGGGCAAATTTAGCTTTACTAGACCCTTTTGAGGCGTACGGGCAAATTAAAATTGGCGATAAAGTTTCGGTTGGAGACTTTTTGCTTGAGCCTGAAGAAATTATAGTAAATGTTGGAGAAAGACAAGGATATTCTGTGTCTTCAGATTCTGGTTACGCTGTGGCAATAAAAACTGATCTGACAAAAAAATTGATCGATGAAGGCGTTTCGCGAGAGGTGGTACATCAAATCCAGAACATGAGGAAATCGGCTGGATTTGATATTTCAGACCACATCATTCTGCAGTATTCAGGCGATACTGCTATCCAAGAAATCATACAAAATCATTTAGATTATGTGTCTAGTGAAACTTTAGCTGATGATGTGGAACCTGCTCTACCTTCAGATGAGTTTTATGTTGAAAAGCTTAATATCAAAAACAAAGAAGTCATTATAGGTATTAAAGTGAGCGCATAGCTGCAACTATTCCTAAACTGACCCGTTTAACTGATTTTGCACTATACTTACTCTAGTACATTTTGTTCCCTATAACTAACACTTGAGCGGTTAGTATCGCTGCACGATTTAAGTTTTATATGATGTTAAATAACGAGCACAAAAGCTTACCCCCAACTGGCCAAGACGGTGAACTTGTTTTGGTTCTGCTAAATAAAGGACCGGTATTAGCTCGATATGTTAGAGAGCATGAAGGTGCATATGAAATAGAGCTTGCTAATAAAAGCCGAGTCCAACTACCTCCTAATAGAGTATTGCTGTTAATAGTAATGGATGTTCAGCTAGCTCAAGGAATCAAAACCTTAAACAAGGAATTAAGAGGCCTGGCTAACAAAATGGATCTGCGCGAACTATGGAATGAATTCAAAGATTCGCAGCAACAATTTTCGAACGAAGAAATAGCAAATATATATTTCGGTCATCTGCCAACCCCGCAAGAATTAATTGCGTCAGTTATGCATTTAGAGACCAACTGTATTTATTTTTATAGGAAAGATTCAGTTTATTGTTCGGCAGATGAGATTGAAGTAGAAAAAAAATTAGCAGACATAACATCTCGAGTAGAAAAAAAACAACTAGCGGAGTCTCTGGCAAAATCACTTCAGGCAGGTACAATTCCAGACCCGTTGCCGGCTGCGCAAAAAGCCCTGCTAAATCACCTCAGAGGCTTTGCGATACATGGCAATAACTATCCTGGTTATAAGCCTGCATTAGAAGTAATCAAATTGATTCAAACAGGGCCAAAAAACAAACAGCAAAAAGCTTGGGAACTGTTGAAAGTAGCTAAATTTATATCTGAGAAAGAGCCCATTGAATTAGAAAGAGAGGATATACCGATAGATTTCCCCAAAAGCGCGTTAGACCAGGTTAAATTAATTCAAGGCATAAAGTCACGTAAAGAAGATCGCCGTGATTTAACTAACATGTTTACCATCACTGTTGATAATAAAGCAACCAGAGATCGGGATGATGCGATATCAATAGAACTTCAAGGCAAGGATGCAGTTTTACTTGGAATACATATTACTGATGTCGGGGCAATTATAGAGAAAGACAGCGCTATAGACCTAGAAGCCAGGTTAAGAGACACATCAATTTACTTGCCTGATCTAACCATTAATATGCTGCCAAACCCTTTATCTGAAGGCATATTAAGTTTGCGCCATAACGCGGCCTCCCCAGCACTTAGCGTTATGGCTAAATTCTCTTCAAGCAAGCTTGAAGAATGGGAGATATTCACTTCATACATAAAGCCCAATCAAATCATGAGTTATGAAGATCTAGACACTGCTTTAATAGATCCTCAATCAGAACATCACGCGGAATTAGCAGCGTTTGAAGAGATAGCCAGATCATTACGTTCTTTGCGTAGAGATAGAGGGGCTATTTTATTAAACAGACCCACTTTAGATATTACTGTTGAACCAGATAATTCCGTATCTTTAGAGCTTGTGCCAACGGACACCCGTGGGCGATTAGCTATTGCGGAGGCAATGGTGCTAGCTAACTCACTTTTGGCTGAATTATGCACCCAGACAGGATTGCCAATTATTTATAGGGCGCAAGACAAGATAGATGCAGAGCCTTATGAAACCCTTTCTCCTAACAATTCAGACCCTGTGGGCCAATATGAACTTATGAGGAAGATGCCTCCCGCTTATATGACCACTGTTGGGAACAAACATAGCGGCCTAGGCCTAGACCATTATGTTCAGGCAACAGCTCCAATAAGACGATTTTGTGATTTGGTAATACAGCGACAAATTTCATACTCTTTAGAGCATCAGACAAGCTTATATTCAGCCTTAGAGTTAGAAAACATCGTACAATGTAGCGCAACCAAGTTGAAACGTATATCGTCTGCTACAAGTGAAAGAAAGCGCTATTGGCTTCTAAAATGGATGGAAAGCCGGATGGATGATGGCCTAGACGAGTATCAAGCAGTCGTTCTGGCATCTAATATGCATGGATTAGGAACTTTAGAGATGGCTGAATTCCCTTTTAGGTTCAAGGCTCAATTGTCCGATTTTGATAAGCCCGGAGACATTGTTAATGTAAGGCTGGGCATGATAAATATGTGGAGCAAGGTTCCAAAATTTAACGTTATCTAACAAAAAGCTGCATTGCGAATGTAACTGAAATGAGGAAGGAGTTGTTTTGTCAAAGAAGGCTTATCTATTAATTGAATCAGAACCAGGATCTACATCTCAATTGATCAGCGACCTTGCAAGTGTAAAAGAGGTGGTGGCTGTGGAGTTTGTGAGTGGGCCTTATGACTTTATAGCGGAAATAGAAGTAGAAGATGTGGACGAGTTAGGAAATCTGATAACCAAAGTTGTGCACCCTATTAAAGGTATTGATAGAACTGTAACCTGTATATCCATCGAATAAATAAGAGTTTGTAGTTAAACAACAAATTTTCTATAACAAGTAGAGAATTTCGCTCTGAAACCGCCTAAAAACAAAGAATTCGGAATAATTAAAACAATATTAAGTGGACATTAACGCTTGGTTTTTGATAAAGTTCAGTCAAATTCCACTTATGTTGGGGCGGTTTGCTGTGTTGCTCAATAAGAAAAACACTTAGAACCTACCTGTTAGTCCACCAAATTCAAATATAAAAAGGTGGGTTTAATTAGTCGTAAGTGAGCTGGTTAATTAAGGAGGCAGTA
>CEVQ01027637.1_pt1 | contig 24558 bp, 21 predicted proteins | sample 356551 | NCBI WGS metagenome assembly CEVQ01 (sample SAMEA2623756, study PRJEB7988) | marine metagenome | biome: marine biome (ENVO:00000447); feature: mesopelagic zone (ENVO:00000213); material: "saline water (ENVO:00002010), including plankton (ENVO:xxxxxxxx)" | depth 250 m | reverse complement strand
AGGACGCAGGGAGAATATCTTAAAAAAGGACTTACCGATTTGATGAAAAAACATCCTGTAATTGGAGATGTAAGGGGGATCGGATTGTTGATTGGTGTCGAAATGGTTGCTGATCGTGACACAAAAGAAAAATTCTCTAAAGATGTCGATGTTGCAGGCAGAATCAATAAGGAATTCCGAAAAAACGGCCTAATACTACAAAGTGATGGAAACGTTATAACGGTTGGTCCTCCTCTTTGTGTTACTCAGTCTGACTGCGATGAAATCGTTGACGGAATAGATGCGTCTTTAGAAGCTATAGAACAACAGCTAGGAGTTAAATAATGATTGCTAACACTAATCCGCAAACAGAAGAAACCCAAACATTAAGGAAGTCCTCGTTAAAGCATAATTGGATGCATGTTAGGAGTTGGATTGAGATGGCAGAAGAGGGCGATCCAATTATTATCAAAGAAGGCAAAGGCCTTACTGTTGTTGATACAGATGGCAACGAATGGATGGACGTAAATGGGGGATATCTGTGTGTCAATGTAGGTTATGGCCGCACAGAAATAGCTGAGGCAGTTAAAGATCAAATAAACAAAATCAGTTTCACTCCACGTGGTACAACAACAGAACCAGTTGTTGAATTAAGCAAAAAGCTAGCTGATCTCACCCCAGGCGACTTAGAAAGATCATGGCTTTCCACCGGTGGATCAGAAGCTAATGAGACCGCGGTTAAAATTGCGAGAGCCTATCATAAAAGAAACGGCAATCATACGAAATATAAAATCATTTCACGTCGCGGTTCCTATCATGGAGCATTAGGAGTTACACAGTGGCTGGGAGGTTATGGCGGCTTAGGAAGCCGGGTCGACTATGAGCCTGCTGTTCCTGGTATGTTGTATGCAGCCCAGCCAAATTCTTATCGACCAGAAGTACCAGGGAACACTCCTTCAGAGATAGCAATAAACGCAGCAAAGTCAGTTGAAGATCTGATTTTGTATCATGGAGAAGATACCGTCGCAGCATTCATCGGAGAAGCTTTCTGTGCTGATACCGCCTATGATGCTTGTGCCGTTCCGGGCCCAGAATATTGGCCAATGATTAGAGAGATATGTGATAAATATGGTGTACTAATGATAGTAGACGAGGTAATTACCGGATTTGGCAGGACAGGAAAATGGTTTGGTATCAACCATTGGGATACAGTGCCTGACATTATGACGATGGCAAAAGGGATTGTTAGTGCATATGTACCCCTGGCTGCAACAATGGTTACCCCAAAAGTTGCAGATGCTTTTGCTGGTGAAAATAATGTTTTCGCGCAAACGTTAACATTTGGAGGTCATCCAGTGCTGGCAGCAGCGGCTCTTGCAAACATAGATATTATTGAGAAAGAAAATCTAGTTGACAGAGCAGCTGAGCTTGGCGAGTATCTAATGGAACAAATGCTTAGTGTTGGATCTAAACATAAGATGGTTGGAAACGTAAGAGGTCTTGGTTTGATGACCGCAATGGATCTGGTGAAAGATCAAGTCACAAAAGAACGTTTTCCAAAGGAAGTCAATGTCGAGAAGATAATGGCGAACAAGTTTGCTGAGCGTAAAATGATCATAAGACCACGCGGATTGCTTTGTTTTAGCCCTCCATTGTGTGTGACTAGATCTGAAATAGACCAATTCATGCAAGCCGTGGATGAAGTGCTGGGAGAAGTAGAATCAGAACTCGGTATGGTGTAGTACAACCTTAATAATTCCATCTGTTAAGTTGATAATTTAATTAGGGAACATATGCGGGTAAGTTCAATTTCCGTAAAGCACATTATATGGTTTGCCTGTCTGATAATTTTGTTTATCTGTGCTTTAGGTCAAATCGTGTCAGCTCAAGACAGCGCCCCTCATGCTGCAACTATTTCAATTTCTGGATTAATCGATAAACCAGAAGCTAGGATACTCGCAAAAAGCATAAAGTCGGCTCACGAAAATGGCGCCACTTTGATAATTCTCCTTATCAACACCCCTGGAGGAGATCTGGAATCAACTCGTCAAATGGTAGGATCAATATATGATAGCTCATTGCCGGTAGTCACTTTCGTATGGCCTAGTGGTAGTCAGGCAGCCTCTGCTGGAACGTTTCTTTTAGCAGCTGGAAATGTGGCCGCGATGGCACCGTCAACAAACGTTGGAGCAGCTGCCCCTGTTTCTATGACCGGAGAGGACCTTCCTGAAACCATAGCAAATAAAGCTACACAGGACGCTGCATCCTTTCTTAGAAGCATAGCGCTTAACAGAGATCGGAATGTACAAGCCTATGAAGAAACCGTTACCAAAGCTAAAGCATATTCAGAAAACGAGGCTTTAGAAGCGGGATTAATCAATGTTATTTCTGACGACTCACAGCAGCTACTAATCGAAATAGATGGGTATGTTATAAATGACGGGAGAACAGCTATTGAGTTGAATACCGCCGACCTTGTTATAAAGTCCATAAAACCCGGATTTCTGGATCGGTTCCTGCAGTTTTTGGCAAATCCAAATATAGCACTAATCCTGCTAGCAATAGGATTTGTAGGTATTTTAATAGAGTTGATTAATCCAGGTGGCTTTATTGCCGGGATAACAGGGATAGCTGCAATAGTGTTAGCGCTTGTAGCTCTTGGAAATTTACCTGTTAATTGGATGGGTTTTCTTCTCATTGGACTGGCAGCGGCTCTTTTCTATATAGAAATACAGGCAAGCGGTTTGGGAATAGCTGGCCTGATTGGTGGAGCATTATTTATAGTAGGATCAATACTTTTGTTTGGAGGATTTTCTCAGTCCGATCTCAATGGCCCGAGTTTTATGGCTAACATATGGGTTTTTGTAGTTGTCAGTATAGCTATAGGTTTAGTAATGATTATTTTGATTAAAGCTTCACTTGATGCGCGAAAAAATCGATATGAGCCTGGCGAAAAAGTTACTGTTGGACAGATTGCAAAGACTATTACAGATTTGAATCCAACTGGAACCGTTTATTTTTCAAGCGAAGAGTGGAGCGCCATCAGTGAAACTGGGATATTGATTAGATCAGGCTCTCAAGTGGTTATAACCAATAAAGACAAACTAATATTGAAAGTTAGAGCTGTTGATTGAGTACAATAAAGAAGCAAGGTACCTAAACTATTGCGATCTCATAGATTTCAGGATAGCTTGTATGATAATTTTGACTTAACTAGGTATTAACTAGAAACTGACGGAGGATTTATGATTCCATATTTAACAGTAGTTCAACAGTATGAGAGATTAGGTGTTTTCTGGCTTGGAAAATTCTCAGGTCTTAGAGATGGAGGTCTACATTTACTGGTTTGGCCTTTTCACTCCACGGCAAGAATGGATATGAGGGAAATTGTAATTGATATACCCAGACAAACAGCCATTACAGAAGACAATGCACCAATTGATATCGACTTTCTGTTATATATGAGAATTGTCGCAGCGGAAAAATCCATTCTAGAAGTAATGGATTTTCGATCAGCTGTTGTGGGAATGGCTACAACTACCCTTAGAGCTGTTATTGGTGAAATGTCTCTTGATGATGTTTTGGCTAGGCGAGAACATATCAATAACACACTTAGAGCGCGCTTAGACGAAGTGACCGACCGTTGGGGTATTAAAGTTACCCAGGTCGAAATCAGAGAAATTGAACCTCCACCAGACATTCAAGACGCCATGAACAGACAGATGTCTGCAGAGCGAGGAAGAAGAGCTGTGATTCTCGAAGCTGAAGGAATCAAAAAGGCTGCTATAACAACAGCAGAAGGTGAAAAACAATCGGCTATTCTTAAAGCAGAGGGAGTCAGACAAAGCGAAATATTAACTGCAGAAGGAGACCAACAGGCAATGAGCCTAAGAGGTCAAGGTTTAGCAGACGCTTTGAGCAACATTTCAAAAGTTGCCAAGGGAGTAGACAGCAAAACAATGAGTCTCAAATATTTCGAAACACTTAGTGAGTTGGGTGCTAGTGCATCGACTAAATTCATATTCCCGATGGAATTCACTGAGATGCTTAAGCCTTTCCTAGGAATGGCTAAAGGCGATTCAAAATCTAAGTAAACCTGCCTTATAGCTTATATGTCTGATTTAGTTAGGTACCTAAGTGAAGGCTCGCCTGCTAAATAACTAGCGATTGCTTCGAGGGCACCTGTTTCAGTTCGCCAATTGAAATATTTTTCATAGTCGGCGCGAGATTCCCATGTCTCAAACACAACTAGGTCGGTTTCGTCGTCAGAGTTAAAGTAAAACCCGACGTCTTTACAGCCTTCAAATGAACGCGTGTCGGGAATAATTTTTCTGATATGTTCCTTAAATGCGTCCACTTGATCAGATTTCAATTTGAAGGTTATTATTACTTGGGTTTCCATGATTATTAGTCCTGTTTTATATATTCTAAAGTCGGTCTTTTATTCGACCCGCTAACGATATATTAAATCCTGGTAATGATGCAATATCCTCAATGCGGGCTTGCTGAACCATCTTAGTTGATCCGAACTTACGTAACAATTGTTTTCGACGCTGTGGACCGATTCCCGGTATGGAATCTAATTTTGATGCTGTGGAAGATTTCGATCGCCGTTTCCTATGCAATGTGATTGCAAATCGATGAGCTTCGTCCCTTGATCTTTGGAGCAAATAGAGAGCTTGGGATGAGCGATCTAAAATGATTGGCTCAGGAGTTTCGGGAACAAATACTTCTTCTTCTTGTTTAGCGATGCTAGCTAATGGAATATCCTTCACACCAAGTTCTAAGAACACCTGTAAAGCAGCACCTAAATGACCTTTCCCTCCATCTATTAAAACTAGATCAGGAATTTTCACCCACGAGTTTGATTCACTGAGATTCTCACTCAGCTTCTTGAATCTTCTTGTAAGTACTTCTTTCATCATCGAGTAGTCATCAATGCCCTTAACGTTTCTAATGATGAACCTTCGATATTCACTTTTATTTGGTTTGCCGTTCTCAAATACCACCATTGATCCTGTTGAATTAGAACCTTGAATATTTGATATGTCATAAGTTTCAATTCTGCGCGGTATTCTGGGCAAATTAAGATCTTCTTGTAATTGTGATAATGCTTCCTCAGTGGATCCTTCCTCAATTTGTTTAAGTTTCAATTGTTCAAGTCCACGCTTCGCATTTTCCTCCACCATACCTAGTAATCTTTTCTTTTCTCCACGATATGGAACAGTAAGGTTAACTTTTGTCGTCTTTTTTGAACTCAGCCAACCTGCGATCTGTTCAATATCGGGTATTTTTTCAGGTAATAATATTTTCGATGGGATGTAATGGCTTTGACTATAAAATTGAGTTATAAAGGCTGATAGTATTTCGCTATTAGAGTCTTCAGATGTACCCTGCATAATAAACTGATCTCTTCCTACTAATTTACCTTTCCTAACAAAGAAAACTTCTATCCTGCTCTGGTCTAGATATTTTGCTCCCGCAATAACATCGATGTTTTCTCCAGACACATTGATCACTTTTTGTTTTTCATGAATTTGTTCGATTGCTGTTAATTGATCTCTCAATATAGCCGCACGCTCGTAATCCAAGTCTTCCGATGCCTGATGCATATTTTGGCTAATCTTTTTAGTTACATCATCAGTTTTGCCTTCCATAAACATAATAACCTGTTGTATGACTTCGTTATAACCGTCGGCATCGACTGCCCCTGTACAGGGTCCAACACAACGATTTATATGATAATCAAGACAGGGGCGCTCATCTTTGCCGGTTATATGTTTAGTACAAGATCGATAAGGGAATAATTTTTTCAATAACCCTAGAGTCTTACGTACGCTGCCAGCATTTGCATACGGGCCGAAATATCTTGAACCATCATTATTAAGCTTTCTGGTTATATAGACCTGAGGGAACTGCTCCGCTGTGTCGATCTTTATGAAAGGATAAGATTTACCATCTTTTAGACGAGCGTTAAATCTTGGCTGGTTTTGCTTAATTAAATTGCTTTCAAGTAAAAATGCTTCTAGTTCAGATTCTGTAATAATGAATTCAAAATCATCAATGGCAGATACCATTCGTTGGATTTTTGGAGGCAAATTAGCTTTTTTCTGAAAGTAAGAACGGACTCTGTTTCGAATAACCGAAGCCTTACCAATGTAAATTATTTTGCCTGATTTATCCTTCATAAGGTAAACACCAGGTTTCACTGGTAAATGAGTTAGTCTTTCTGAAAAATTACCCATATTACTTAATTACAATACTAGGAGTACACGAGTAGCCTGTTTTTAAATAACGAATTCCCAGGCGAGGCCTGATAGCTTATTTATTAATTTAAAGTTAAGGTTAATACTGCTAAAGCTGCTGCTAAGACTATCGCGATACATGCGATATGAAGTAATTCTACACGCAAATAAGTGAACACAGTGGTTTGAACCGCAGCTTGGGCCTTCGGTTGGACAACAACATGCTTTGGTTCCACTTGAGTGGAATCTGAAGGCACGTTAATTTCCTTGCTATTATCTTCTACGTTAGTTTCTTTTTCATTAGAAAATGAAACTGATGTTTGTGCTTCTGTTAACCGGGCTGTAGATCCTCGGTTCTTTTTACGTGACTTCATAGCAGCTTGTTTTGATGCTACTTTTCTACCTTTTTTTGCCATTTATATACTTCCTTCTAAATTTCAGGATCTTGGGTGTGCTTTATTATATTCTTTTTTTAGATGATCGTTGCTCAGATGAGTATAAATCTGAGTGGTTGAGATGTCTGAGTGACCCAACAACTCTTGTACATGGCGTAATGGAGCACCACCTTTTAGCAGATGTGTTGCAAAACTATGCCTGAGTAAATGAGGGTTTACTTCTCTTGTTAACCCTGCTTTTAAACTCCTCCTATTGAGTATAAGCCAAAAACCCTGTCGAGTCAGTCGTTTGCCATTTTTATTTAAAAACAATGCCTGATCTGACGTATCGATTTCTTGATCTGGTCGTCCATGAATTATATATTCATTTAATAACTTGCTAGCAACTGAATGTATTGGCAATATTCGTTCCTTAGAACCTTTGCCTATAACTCTTATTACATTTTGATTCAAATCAATGCTATCGATGTTGCAAGAGATTAACTCGCTTACCCTGATGCCTGATGCATACATTAATTCAAACATTGCTCTGTCTCTGTAGTCGTCGGCTTTGGTTCCTCTAATTGCATCAAATAATGCATCTATTTCTTGTTCCGATAGTGTCGATGGAAGTGACCTAGACAGCTTAGGTGTGGAAATATGTTCACACGGATCAGATTGTATTTCATTTTCATCATACAAGAATTTAAAAAACGAACTCATGGATGCGATCTTTCTTGCTTTAGTTGAAACGCTGTAGAGGTTTCTATCTAAATTATCTATGTACTCTTTGATATCGTTTGAACTTATTTCAGCCCAACTCCAATTCTTGTCAGAAAAAGAGTGAGCTGTTTCATTAAGAAACACAATTAACTGGCGTATATCTGTCTGATAAGCGTCTAAAGTGTTGCCTGATGCTCCTCTTTCCACTTTGAGATAAGATAGAAACAGGTTTAATCCGCCGAATGCTCGTTTTTTGTTACTTTCAAGCTTCACATAGCATATTCTCGTTGATTTGTTATACAAAAACCTACGGTCCAGGGGTTCATAAATCGGATGTTTTTGCCTTAATCGAATCAATACCAAGGCAATCAAGATTGAATTTTGCTTTTAAAATACCAATAGATTGGTATCATTATTCTTAGTACTTTAAATCATGATTTAACAATGCCACATAAAAAAGGCTGATAGCATCAATTTATGATAGACATAACGGTTGGACCGAATCTTTTCACTATTCAGAATGGAATAAACTTAGCTTTAGCTTGGCATGGCATTTTTAGCCTTGTTGGAGTCATTACAGCTGTATATCTCGTTGCTCGGTGGGCCCCAATGAAAGGTATATCATCTGATGATATGTACTCTGTTGCGGTTTGGTGCGTACTGGGAGGATTTATCGGGGCAAGATTGGTCCATGTTATTGATCACTGGGATTTTTACTCTGATAACCCTGTTCGAATAATAGCAATTTGGAGTGGAGGTATTGGAGTTTGGGGAGGAATACTAGGAGGTTTCTTCGGCGGAATAGCATATGTAGCTATACAAAGAGTCCCAACAAAGTATTGGGGCATCATGATGGATATAACAGCACCTGCCCTTCTTTTAGCTCAAACAATAGGTAGATTGGGTGACATAGCAAATGGAGAACATTGTGCGAAAGCAGCCAGTCATTTCCTAAGTTTTTCATGGACTCACCCGCAAAGTCTTGCACAAAACTGTGCCTCGGGTTTTGGTACCGGTACTGAACCTGTTATTTTTTACGAAATACTTGGGAACATAATCATTATCGCGATACTCTTTGCCCTTAAAGATCGGCTGAAACCAGCTGGAATGTTGTGGTGTGTTTATCTTTCTCTTTATTCACTAGCTCGATTTGGAATCACGTTCGCTAGGGAGGACCGTATATGGGCTTTTGGGATGCAAGAGGCTCACTACATTGCATTAGTGTGTCTTGCAGTAACGATACCAATTCTTGTGTATAAAGCTCGATTCATATCTCCTCCAGCTATTGCTGAGACCGTCCCTGTGGTATCTATACTAAACAGAGGCGGCACCGATTCTAGAGCTAAACGCAGAAGGAAAGATGGATAATCGCTACACGGATATAAAATCTATTATCTGTAACTGAATAGTTATGTTTCCTGCCCAATAATTCTCAGTAAGTTTAAACACGGCATCTATTTTATTTCCAAGTTGGTGGTATCTTGGACCGAGTCCAAATCCAATCGCATCAAACCGCTTCGAATCTTGTTCAACTATAAATTTTATATGGTTATCTGTCTTCCCAACGGTTCTTGACTCATAGACCTGTAATTGGCGGCTTAAGAATATTGGGGATGGATTACCTTGGCCAAAAGGCTCCATAGATTTTAAAAACTTTATATTATCGCTATTAACGTCGGATAGAGTTATTTCACATTCATATTCAATCGGTTTGTTTGCGAGAGATTCAGCTTTTTGTTCTCCAATAGCTATAAGAAATTGTTGCTCAAACATATCAACAGACGAAGATTGCAATGTAAAGCCCGCAGCCTGGCTATGTCCGCCTATTTTTAAGAAATCTAATTGAGTATCCAACAAGCCTTGTAGGATTTCATAACCTTGAGGTCCTCTTGCGCTCGCTCGGATATTATCTCCATCTTGGCAAGCTGCAACTCCTGGTATTCCATATTTCTCACTGAGCTTGCCTGCAATTAATCCTAGTACCCCTGGGTGCCAATCAGGTGAGTAAACAAAAATTGCTGAATTTGAGGCCAAGTTATTTTTAGTAACAAGTTCGTTAGCCAATTGAATTGCCTTCGTTGAGAGATTTCGTCGATTCGTATTCAACTGATCTAACTGATTAGACAATGCTTCTGCTTCACCCACATCTTTTGTAGTTAAAATATCTAGGCTTATTTTTGCGTTATCTAGTCTACCTGCAGCATTAAGTCTTGGAATTAGAGTAAATGAAAGATCTCTTGCACTCACAGTTTTTAAATTACAGTTAGCTTTCTGAGCAAGAGCTTTGATTCCAGCATGATTGGTATATTTAAGAAGGTCTAGGCCCCGTTTCACAATGAATCTGTTTTCTCCAATTAATGGACCCAAATCTGCAATTGTTCCAAGAGTTGCCAAGATATATAGATAGTCGGGCATCGTTTCCCCATATTTATCGAAAAGTGCCTGGCAAAATTTCAATGCCACTCCTGCTCCAGTTAAATGTTTAAACGGATATCTGGACTCGGATAGACCAGGATTAACAACGGGGACTCCTTCAGGCATTGATTCATTAGCAATATGATGATCAGTAACAACTACATTTATTCCTAGGTCTTTAGCAAAACTCACCTCTTTATATGCTGTTGTTCCACAGTCAACAGTAACGATTAATTTCGCCTGTTTTGAATTTAGGTAGGTTATAGCATCTTCATTTAAACTATGTCCTTCATTTATCCTGTGTGGAATATAGGTAATCACCGACGCACCAATATGGTTCATAGTTTCAGTCAATATTGCGGCCCCAGAAATTCCATCTACATCAAAATCTCCGTATATAGCGATAGTTTCACCCGATATGATTGCATCAAATACTAATTGAATACCTTCTTCTATATTGGGCATTAACTTTGGATCGCAACTTAAAGTTTCATCAGATGCTATATACTGAGACGCTTCATCAGCAGAATTTACATCTCTGTTTAACAATAAAACCGATTGCATTTTTGGCAGTTTAAAGCGCTGTTCTACTTCGTCTGAATGTAATTGTTTAAGTAACCAGCTTTTCGATACTAAAGGGTGATCTTCGTCAGTAAATAATCTTGTTTGATGTTCATTTGCCAAAATAATATGTCTATCGATCTACACCTTTAAAAACAAGGGAGCTGTTATGTCCCCCAAATCCAAATGAATTACTGATCACTGAATTTACATCAGTTTCCTTTGCTTTATTTGGAGTGTAGTTAAGGTCACATTCTGGATCAGCATTTTGCAAGTTCATTGTTGGTGGAACAATATTATTCTGTATAGCTAGAACTGACAAAACTGCCTCAAGTGCTCCCGAAGCTCCTAAAAGATGGCCTGTCATAGATTTGGTAGAGCTTATTGGAACCTTATATGCATGTTCTTCGAAGACTGATTTCATTGCCAGCGTCTCATACTTGTCATTCAAGGGAGTGGATGTGCCATGTGCATTGATGTAATCAATTTCATCTGGCACGATATTTGCCTGTTTCAGCGCGCTTTTCATTGCTCTTGCTCCGCCTTCTCCACCTGGCGCAGGTTGAGTTACATGGTGAGCATCTGCAGATGCTCCATATCCAACTAGCTCGGCTATTGGTTCGACGGATCTTTTTTCCATGCTTTTTAAAGTCTCTAGAACTAAAACTCCTGATCCTTCTCCACAGACAAAACCATCTCTTTCTGCATCAAATGGTCGAGAAGCTTGTTCAGGGTTTTCATTATTCGTTGAAAGGGCATGACATGCATTAAAACCGGCTATACCAATCGGGCAAATAGACGCTTCCGTGCCACCAGCGATAATTATATCCAAGTCATCTGATTGCAATTGATTGAAAGCTGCTCCGATTGAATCAGCCCCGCTCGCACACGCAGAAACAGTGGCTATGCTTGGGCCACGAGCTCCGATAGTCATCGAAACTTGACCGGATGCCATATCTGGCAACATCATTGGAACAAAAAATGGAGATACTCGATTCGGCCCTTTTTCTGCGAGAACCTCAAGCTGATTCGATATAGTAATGATGCCGCCTATCCCGCTAGCGATCATCACTCCAATGCGTGCTGAGTTACTTTGGTTTATTTCTAACTTAGAGTGATCTACGGCTTGTAAGGCTGCTCCTATTGCAAGCTGTACAAACCGGTCTAAACGCCTAATCTGTTTTTTTTCGATGTAATCAGCTGGTTCAAAGTTAGTAACTTCTGCGGCTATTTGAGTTTTGTAATTTTCAGCATCAAACGAAGTTATTCTGCCAATTCCAGACTTACCTGAAATTAAGGCATCCCATGTATCTACAATATCTAATCCAACAGGAGTTATCGCTCCCAAACCTGTGACGAATACACGGTTTGACATAATTATTAATATCTCCAATCCTATTAGCCGATAGATTTATCACTTAGGTAGCTTATTAAATATATTGGCTGTTTATTTGCTGTATTTAATTTATTCCTAAACTAAACGAGAATTATATATCACTCTTATAAAAATATAAGCCAGTTATAATTGAGTAATATAGTTTTTCACCGATTAGAGCTCGTAATTACAATTAAATGAACACACAATTACACAATAAAGTATCTATTGAAACCCATGGATGTAAATTGAACCAAGCTGATTCGGGCAAATTAGCTCTTGAGTTTATTGAAGCCGGTTTTGAATTGGTCGAAAACGGACAGCCAACAAATATCCATATAGTAAATACTTGCACTGTAACTCATGTTGCTGATCGTAAGGCAAGAAGATCACTTCGGGCCGCCAAAAGACAAAATCCAGAAGCAACAATTGTTGCGACTGGCTGTTACGTTGATCGGGATGAAAAATCATTATTAGAAATACCAGAAATAGATATTGTTGCCAATAATGCTAATAAAGCCACTTTAGTAGGGGAGATTATAGCGAATCAAGGAGATGAATTCGTTAGTTGTACTTTAGGAACCGATCAAGTACCGATTAATCTGAAAGCAATTAGAACTAGGGCATCCATTAAAATCCAAGAAGGCTGCGATCAAGTTTGTGCATATTGTATAGTCCCAAAAGTAAGAGGAAGAGAGCGAAGCATTCCTGCGGACAAGTTAGTTGCCAGTATTCAAAATCTCGAAAACATTGGTTATAAAGAAATTATACTTACAGGGACTCAGCTAGGTACCTATGGGTTTGATATAACTCATGGGCCTAATAAGTTACATCTTCTCATAGACCACATATTACAAAACACAACTGTAGAAAGACTAAGAGTTTCGTCTATTCAGCCCCAGGAGATTAACTCTGATCTGCTTAGAGTCTGGGAAAACCCAAGAGTCTGCCCACACATGCATATCCCTTTGCAATCCGGCAGCGATGTAATTCTTAAAAATATGCGTAGGCGATATACAAGAATTGAGTATCTAAACGCAATTAAAGCAGTTAAGTCGAAATTTTCAGATTTTTCACTTACCACTGATATTATTGTTGGCTTTCCTGGAGAAAGTAAAAAGGATCACCTAGACACCGTTGATTTAGTTAAAAACGTAGAATTCTCGAAGTTACATGTTTTCCCATTTTCAGTTCGTCCCGGTACTACTGCGGCCCATTTAAATAATCAGGTTGCTTCATCTATTAAATCGTTTAGGGTTGATGAACTAATTCGTTTAGGGGAAGAGAAAAGTAGATCTTATCGAAAACAGTTGATTGGAACGGTTAGACCTGTATTGTGGGAAGATCGTAAGAATGGTAAATGGATAGGTCTTACGGACAACTATGTTCGAGTATGCCTAAGCGATGAAAGAGATCTGTATAACAAAATATCCCCAGTAATGATTGAGGAAGAATCAAATGGTTATTTAAATTGTCTGCTTATAGAGTAATTGATAACTAAATCACTTGCTTGAGCGCATCTTCAAGCCTTTTAACTGCAGCATCCACATCTTTAAGCTTGTCCAAGCCAAACAATCCAAGGCGGAATGCTTGATAATCATCTCCCTCATCACACTGAAGCGGAACACCTGCGGCAATTTGCATACCAATGCTTGAGAATTTTGAGCCAGTATGGATCTCCTTGTCATTGGTGTAACTAACAACAACACCTGGTGCTTGGTAACCTTTTTCAGAAACGCTAATGATGTTATGACTCTCAAGTAACAATCTAACTTTATCGCCTAACTCTTGTTGTTTTTTTCGAGCTTTGTCGAAGCCAAATTCTGCAGTTTCAGCAATTGTATCCCGAAAACGTTTAATTGCATCTGTGGGCATTGTGGCATGATAAGCGTGAGTTCCATTTTCATAAGCTTGCATAATTTGCAGCCATTTAAGCAAATCACAAGAAAAGCTAGTACTTTGAGTTTTATTAATCACCTCATTTCCTTTAGCTGAAAGCATCACTAGTCCAAATGCAGGAGAAGAACTCCAGCCCTTCTGAGGCGCACTGATTAATATATCTACCCCGGTATCTTCGATGTCAACCCATATAGCGCCTGAAGCAATACAATCCAATACGAACATACCACCAACAGAGTGAACAGCGTCGGCAACCGTACGGATATAGTCATCTGGCAGAATAATGCCAGATGAGGTTTCAACATGAGGGGCGAAAACCAGATTAGGCTTTTTGGTTTTGATCATGCCTACCACTGCATTAATGTCTGCTGGTGCAAATGGTGCTTGAGGGCCTTCACTGACACGGGAAGCTTTCATTACCGTTTCATGAGATGGAATACTCCCTTTTTCAAAGATTTGAGACCATCGAAAACTAAACCAACCGTTGCGTAATATTAAGCAATTTTGGTTGGTTGCAAATTGACGAGCTACAGCTTCCATTGCATAGGTGCCTCCGCCAGGCACAACGATAACCGAGTGTGCATTGTAGACACTTTTTAATGTTGTCGACACGTCATTCATGATACCTTGGAATGATTGCGACATGTGATTAAGCGATCGGTCTGTATAAACAACCGAATACTCTAACAACCCATCAGGATCAATGTTTGGTAATAAGCCTGGCATTAGTAACTCCACTCAAAAAATATAAAATGACACAACAATTCAAACTAACAAAATTGAATTAAAAATTAATTAGGATTAAATATCTATTGGCCTTAATCCGTAAAGGCCACCGCGTTGTTCAACGTACCCAGCATAGTTTTCCTGAGCATTTCCGAACACCAACAACCAACCCTTGTCACAGGCCATTGATAGAACTTCTCGTTTTGCTATTAACGTTTTATTCGGAGAGTAGTCTAAAGAGCTTATACAGCCTGGAGCCAAGTGGTATGAGGTTGGCATTAAATCTCCTGCGTATGCAATTCTTTCGCTACCGGATTCGATTAGAACAACCTGATGTCCTATGCTTGGACCATCTGTCATGAAAGTAGTTATACCAGGTGCAATTTTATAATTTCCTTCTATAACTTCTAACAGATCCTTTTCGACTAATGGCGATACGTCATCTTGATAATATAACGGAGCACCCCTTTCACTAGGATTAGTCGCTTGCTCTAATGCAGCTCGCTGAACCAAATATTTTGCTTTTGGAAAAGTGGGCAGGGTTTGGCCAACTCGATCAACTTTTGTACATCCTCCAGCTCTATGGAACCGCAGGTCCGTTAACACAACGGTGTCAATGTCTCTGGCAGTAAGGCCTTCTCTTTTTAAATTCTTAATCAATTTGTTACCAGCGGCTCCGTATGATTCTTTTAGTTTCTCCATACGTTTTGCGCCAATTCCAGTATCAATTAAGATATTTTGAGAACCTAACTGTATTAATATGCAGTTTAAAGAGATTCTCACCCTATTGCTTCTATCGGGCTTTAGATTTTTTTCCCACTGGATTTTTGGAACTGGTCCGAAGAGAGCTCCTCCATCCAGGAGCAAAGTACCGTCCGTAACCACGTCTATCGATATATCACCGACCTTCATACATTCTCCATTACACTTTAATTAACTTAGTTTATCAACAATTGACTTAAAAGCTTCAATTGTATGCTCAGCATCTGACTCATCATGCTCCGTTGAAAGGTAAAATTTACTATCTCCTTTAAAAACGCCATGCTCTCTCAGTAGCTGATTAAATTTCATGAGTTTTGGCTTGTCTGCTTTAAGAGTAGAACGGTAGTCCACTATCTCTTCATCCGTAAAAAACACATCAAATAATACTCCCTCACCAATTACTTTTGACGTTATGGATGCGTCGTTTAATGTATTTATGAGTCCAGTCTTAATTGTATTACCTATCTGATGCATCCTTTCATAGGTGCCCGGTTTTTTCAAAATTTTGACTGTGGCCAGTCCCGCAACTGCTGCTATTGGATTGCCGCTAAGTGTGCCTATCTGAGGCATCCATTCTTCAGCTTGAACCGCAGAAGCATCAAAATGTGACATGATATCTTCCCGACCTCCAACAGCTGTGAGAGGGAACCCTCCAGCTACAGCCTTGCCGAGAGAACAGATATCAGGAGTTATTCCATAAAACTCTTGTGCGCCTCCGAAAGCAAAACGAAAAGAAGTAACCACCTCATCAAATATCAAAGGAATCTCGTGCTGTAATGTAATCTGCCTTAGCATTTCAAGAAATCCTGGTTTTGGCGGTAATAGCCTTTGGAAAGGCTCGACAATTACACCTCCAAGTTCATTTTTATGCTCTTCAATTATAGACTGAGTGATCTCAATATCATTAAAGGGAGCTATTAGCATAGTTTCTGAAACGGCTGCCGGAATACCCCCGGAGTCAGATTTTGGTGCTGGAAATTCATTTGGATGTGCCGGCATCATACTTTGAAGGGCATAATCATTCATTCCATGAAACCCACCTTCAAACTTTAGTATTTTATCTTTCTTAGTAAAGGCCCTGGCAGCTCTCATTGCGTACATCGTTGCTTCAGTGCCAGTGCTCGAGAACCTTACTTTATCTACGCACTCCATCGCATTTGAAATTTCTTCAGCAAGTAAAATTGCTGGTTCATTATTCGCAAAGAATGTAGTTCCATTTTCCAATTGGCTCTTTACAGCGTTCATTACATCTGGGTGTGCGTGCCCAGTTATCATCGGGCCAGAACCCAACAGGTAATCTATGTACTCATTACCCTCTACATCAGTTATTTTGCTACCAAGGCCACTGTCTATAATTACATCTGAAGACAAATTACCTAGAGACCCTCCTGGCAGAAACTTATGTGCTTTAGCTACTAGATCTTTATTATTCTTTTTATTCACGCTAAATTCGTTCTCTCTTTTCTGTAGTACTTGATAAGCCGATTATAGCAAAGGTACACTCATAGTCGTGCTTTCTAAGCAACATTCACTAAAATATAGGGTAACAGGATATTTATCAAATATGAAATTACAAGTTAAAGCCGGAGACATAACCGAACAAGAAGTTGACGCAATTGTGGTCAATGTATTTGAAGGCGTTTCACAGCCTGAAGGGGCCACTAAATCAGTAAATACAGCCATAAAGGACATCATAACAAGCTTAATTGAAACGGGTGAAGTTAGAGGTAAATCAGGCGAGTTAACGTTGATACATACCCAAAATTCAATTAAACCCAAACGTGTTCTAGTTGCAGGATTGGGACCTAAAGAGAAATTTAATCAGGATTCAATAAGATCTATCTCAGGAGGAATTGTAAGATTCCTCAACGCTAAGAAGATAAAAACATACTCAACGGTGTTACATGGAGGAGGAGAAGGGGGAATCAAAACAGCTGTTGCGGCTCGATCCATCGCAGAAGGCACCATTCTGGGAGCATATAAATTTAGCGAGCATAAGTCGAAAAAGCAAAAACAGTATATAGAACAAGTAACCGTGGTAGAGATGGATAATTCTAAGGTTAACGATATTAAACGCGGTATTGATGAAGGAGTATCCATAGCATCATCGGTTTCGTTGGCTCGAGATATGGTGAACCAGCCTGCCAACTATATGACTCCTTCCGATTTAGTAGATATTGCTACTGACATCTGTGATGGCACTGACGTTGAGCTAGAGGTGTTCGATGAAAGTCGAATGCAACAACTAAAAATGGGAGCTTTGCTAGGCGTTGCTAAGGGAAGTGTTGTGCCTCCAAAAATGATAATAATGAAGTATCTAGGAGATGCTAAAAACCCTGATAACAACATAGGCTTGATTGGTAAAGGAATAACTTTCGACTCAGGAGGTATATCTATCAAACCGTCTGGCGGTATGGCTGCGATGAAAGGTGATATGGCAGGAGCAGCTTCGGTAATAAGTTCAATGAAGGCAATTACCGAACTAAAACCAAAGATTAATGTAACCGCTATTGCTGCAGCTACAGAGAATATGCCGGGAGGGAATGCACAAAAGCCAGGAGATGTCGTTGTTGCAATGGATGGCACCACAATTGAGGTGGATAACACTGATGCGGAGGGTCGACTGGTCCTATCTGATGCCGTGTCATATGGGGTGCAGTTAGGGCTTAAGCGAATTGTCGATGTAGCAACTTTAACTGGTGCTATCGAGATAGCCTTGGGTAAGGTCACCACAGGAGCATTCAGCAATAACCCTGAATTAGTCAGTCAAGTGATAGATGCAGGCACACAAGCTGGAGAGAAAATATGGGAATTACCTACTTTTGACGAATACAGAGAGTTATATAAAAGTGATGTTGCCGACTTAAAAAATGTAGGGGGTAGGCAGGCTGGTTCAATAACTGGGGCTATGTTCATTGGAGAATTTGCAAAAGACGTTGCCTGGGTTCACTTAGACATTGCATCCACGTCCACGTCGCCTAAAACCTCCGGTATGATAACCAGAGGAGCAACCGGAATTCCTGTTCGCACTTTAATATATCTAGTATTAGCGCTGTCTAAGGGTTAGATTTACCTCTAGTGGCAATATAAAATACCTAATGTATTATTTGTAGTGTGGTGGGCGTGGCCAAGTTGGTTAAGGCGCCAGGTTGTGGCCCTGGAGATCGTGGGTTCGAATCCCATCGTCCACCCCATAAATTTTTGCAATCATGCGCCCGTAGCTCAACGGATAGAGCGCTTGGCTTCGGACCAAGAGGTTGCGGGTTCGAATCCTGCCGGGCGTGCCACGAATGGAAAACATAGGAGTTAAAATGATAATCAGTTTGATAAGGCCAATAATAATTTTTTCATTGACTGCTATTTTTGCTATTGCATCAATTTCATGTTCGACAGAAGGTGTGTCACTAGAAGAATTTGCAACCTTGTCAACTGAATTAGCCGCAACTCAAAACCAGGTACAAGAGTTAAAAATACAACTGGCTGACGCAGAGTTCAAAGTTTCCCAATATGAAAACACTCTCAGGGAATACACAACGATAGTTGATGCTGATTACCCAAATTTGATCAATCGAGTCGAACAGGCAAGATTGATCATCGAATTGATTACAGTAAGTTCAGCATATGATCAGGGTTTGGCGACTGATTTAGAAATGATGTCAGTGATGGCGAACGTTGATAAAATCGATAGTGCGATAGTCAAAACAGGTTTAATTCAAATGATGGCAGACGGAGCGATTATGAGTGATGACGAAGCCGGTGAATTGATTTCGTCTTGGCTCGTTGAAGTACATAAGCTTTTACAGTGATCTTTAGTTTATAAGGACACCAATATATGAAAATTCTTGTTATCGGTGGAACGCGCGATTTCGGAAAAATTACTGTTCGTAAACTTTTAGAACGCGGGGACAATGTAACAGTTTACTCACGCGGCAATGTTAAACCTGAATTCTGGAACGACGTAGATCATATCGCCGGTGACAGAACCGATCATGTTGAATTTATAAACTCGCTTAGAAATAAGAAATATGATGCAGTTATAGATAACGTTGCTTACACTTTCAAAGACGTCCAGGCTGCTATGTCCGTTTTCTCGGGGAATGTTGGCAGATACCTTGTTTCCTCTACAGCCTCAGTGTACGGAGGCCCAGGACACGCAATTAGTGCCCGGGCTGAACAGTCAAGGAATCCAAAATCCAAACTCTATGAATTCATTGATTTAACTAACCATTGCCCCATAATGGAAAACGATTTGGATCTGAAAGAAGTCTCCTTGTCCAGAGATGAGTCGGTACACGAATATGCAGAGGGAAAGAGACAATTAGAACGTGTATTGTTTGAGAACAAAGATTTTCCGTCAACAGTACTACGCATACCATCAGTTGTGGGGCCAGATGAAAATGGAAATAGATTATGGTTTTACATGCAAAGGATACTCGACGGCAAGGAGTTAATACTTCGAGATGGAGGATCTGCTATCTTCCGGCCTGGGTTTCGCGATGATGTGGCTGAATCCTTTCTGGGCATAATTGACCAACCTAAAACGGTCAACAAAACATACAACATAGCAGGACTTGAAATAGTTAGTTTGAAATCTTTTTTGCAAATCATAGCTGACGCGGTGGGTATGCCTTTAAATGGAGTAGATATACCCGGACCCATACTTGAACAGCAATCTGATTTACCTTGGGAAGACTGGTTTTATGACTTTTTCTCCAGACCTCTTTTATATGTTCCATCGATCTTACAAGCAAAGACAGACTTCAACATGAAAACAACTCCTATAAAAGATTGGGTGAAAATTACTGTGGACTGGTACAAAAATAACGACATACCTGATTCTAATGGATATGAGAAACGAGATTATGAAATTAATCTATGTCGCAAATGGCAGAGTGCATATACAGATTTCACAACACAGGCTTTAAAGAACTAGAAACATCTAAACCAATTTATTTAATAATTAATCTAGGCCGTTATCGGTTTCATTCGCCTCTTTAAGCCTAGTCGGATTAACCCCTTCCACAATCGGCTGTACTTTGTCCCAAAACAATATCAATATAATTGATATTAACCCGACAATAAACATAATCATTGGACCAATTAACAAATTCCTCTGAACGTCACTGAGAATCTGATGCCAGTAGGTTAACCCAAGTTCTGACATTAAGTTATCTGTGCCAGAGAAATAATTGCTATCTATAGCCCCTGCATTAAGGTTTAAGGATAAATTAGCTATATATTGGCTATATATTGGCCCAAATAATATGACCACTATCAAAGAACAAATTAACAATGCTCCTGTTCCCCATAAAAGTCTCTGTCTAAGGCTGTTGCCCCCTAAAAGACCGATCGGTATAAGTGTAATTATGATCAATATATAGCCAATCCAACCATACGTTTTTACATTATTAATTCCAGATCTTACGCTAGAAATAAATGCAGTATTTCGTTCACCCCATAGTTTGGAATCCAAAGTTTTCTGATCTCCGCTCCAGCCATCTCTAATAAATTTTCGACTGTCATAAAAGTCATCTAAACTAATCAAGTTAGATGACTCAATATCTTCTTCTAGGTCAGCGCTAGTATAAGTAAATCCTCCAGCAATCAGGTTACGAATGTTATCTAATGAATTTGTGCTATCAGCACCCCCCAGATCGAATAATTGTGATCTTAAAATTTCCTGGTCCATGTCGATTGTGTCTGGAATGGCGTCAAACACTAATGAATTAATGGCTTCTGACATCTTGGATTGAGTTTGTGAATATATTTCCGAATCTTTAGGTATGCACAGTGGGAAATCTAGATAAGTATCAGCCTCAGCTAAGGAACGCTGCTGATCATTACTGCATATAGGCAAATTTAATTGGTTAATCACATATTCGTTAACAGATTCTTGGATTTTATTTTGAGCTGCTAGTTTATTTGATGAAATGTCTACCATTAAGTTCATTTCATCCGTTGCTCCAACTATATATTTTGTGACCTCATCTATTGCGATAGATGTTTGTTCTTCAATCCAGTAGGACGGAGCAACCGTACGCATGATTTCCACAATATCTTCGTCATTAAGCTGTAATCCGTATGGAAGTGTAATCTGCTCAGAAATCAGGCCCTTTATTGCAGGCTGGATTATTCCTTCGTAAAGAATCTGTCCGGTGTTAGCCTCGAGTAACATCAATTTGAGTTCCTCAGAAGCGCTTGCGACCCTATCAGTAAAATCTATATGCACCGTAAATTCATCAACATCTCCGATAATATAGGGAGTGACTTCATCTAAAGCGTATTCCAGCTGTTTTTGCACCCAATATGGAGGTATTACTACCCTAGAACCCTGAATTAACCTGGAACTGGAAATTTCAATGTTTAAAGGAAGGGGTTGTTTGGAAATAGCTATTAAAGCCGGATCTAAGAATCGTTGATAGGCAATATTATATGCATCTGACACTGATAAAAGGTGTTTGAGTTCCTTTACTGTAAGCGCAATTTGCTCGCCAGTTTCAAGGTCTAACTCAATTTCTGAATTACTTTCACTCAAATACGCCTCTAATGTAATTAGTAATTTATCAGTTGAACTTTGCAGCCAGGAGGAGGGAATCGCTCGTCGAATTGAGGAAGCAAGTTCGTTTGGGGGCAAATTAATCGTATCCTCGATTGGTCCAGAAAACCCAAGAGGCAATTCTTTGTATGGAACTGTATAAAGATCTTCTATAGCTTGATCAAGTACCGGACCCATCAACTGATCGTAAAAACCTACTTTATTCAGAGCATCACCATAAAAAGAAGGCCGCATAAGCTGATAATTTATTACAACAAGTACAGAGCTTAAAAAAATTAAAAGCAAAACAAATGCCACAAATGGCAATAACATCAAGCGTCTTAATATAATCATAAGTTTACAGTCGAACTAAGTCTCCAAAAGCCTAACTTAAACACGAAACAAACGTGATATTAGACTGAGCAAAGGGATATTTATACATTTTTATATAGATATGGTTATTAGTAGTAATACCGCTAAGGGTTATGAAAACTCAGCCCGTAAATCAGAGAATATTTCTTTAGTACGGTCAGTCCCTAGTTGTAAAACGGTACCAACATTCATCATTCTATAACCTTCTGCAATCCATCTACGAGCATCCTGTGGATCAAAAAATGTAGTTGCTAATGATTTGTCCATATCTTTCATTTTTTCAGCTACATTTCGCATAATGGATTCAACTTTAGGATGGTGGATTTCTCCAGGAACCCCCAGTGATGCAGATAAGTCGGTTGGCCCCACTAGCAAAACTTCGAAATTTTCAACTGCTAGTATTTCATCGATGTTTTCATAAGCCTCTATACTTTCCATTTGAAGCACGAGAAACGTATCTTGATTGGCTTTAGCAATCACCTCAGAAACATCAATTCCCATTGGAGCTGCAAACCAAGGAGCTATACCTCGTTCACCTAATGGGGGGTATTTAGCATATTTTATAGACTCTTTTACCTCAGTTGGATTATCAACTTGAGGAACCATGACTCCCACAGCTCCAACATCGTATGCTTTTTTTATTTCAGCAGGGCTGTTCCATGGAACACGAATAACACCTGCAACACCTGCTTGCCTTGCCATTACGCATATTGGACCAATTGATTCTGTGCCCCACGGAGCATGTTCTTGGTCTATCCATACCCAATCTGGCTTAGTTTGATATATTGCAGATGCAATATGAAACTCTCTGCTAAAAAACAAAGAGCTTAAAAGTAATTCCTGATTTTTGATTCTGGAATTTATGTTGCTAGGATAATCTGTCATTACTTAAATCCTTTCATATTACAGCTCATAATAATCTATACATCACGAACTGCAATATGACTGAGTTTAATTGTTTGGCTGTTTAGTAATCCTTAAATACGGCTTTGGAGACTTCCAACCATCAGGAAACTTTTCTTTAGCAGCTTCGTCACTAACAGCTGGAGGGATTATTACATCATCTCCATTCTGCCAATTAGCTGGAGTAGCCACGGTGTGTTTCGAAGTTAACTGACATGAATCAAGCAACCTTAACACCTCATCAAAATTTCTACCTGTGGTCATTGGATAGGTCAAAGTTGCCTTGATTTTCTTGTCAGGACCAATAATAAACACAGATCGGACAGTAGCATTATCAGCAGCAGTACGTCCTTCACATGTATCTCCAGCTCCTTCAGGCAACATATCATAGAGTTTTGCTACCTTGAGCTTAGTATCACCAATGAGCGGGTAGTTAACTGCATATCCTTGAGTCTGCTCAATATCAGCCGACCAGGATTTATGATCATCAACTGAGTCCACACTGAGACCAATAACCTTGCAGCTTCTTTTATCAAATTCAGGCTTAAGCTTAGCTACATACCCAAGCTCGGTAGTACAGACAGGGGTAAAGTTCTTGGGATGAGAGAAAAGAATCGCCCAATCATCACCAATCCAATCATGAAAATCAATTTTTCCTTCGGTTGTATCGGTAACAAAATTCGGGCAATCAGAGTTAATTCTTAAAGACATATGTTTCAATCCTCCTCGATTGTAGTTAAGATATTAATACAAAAATTGATGAATGTGTCAAAATTTATAATATTAATCATGTTGATCCTATCTAGTTTAATTGCAATTAGTTGCGATTCAGCTTCAGATAAGGGCGCATATGACAAAACCCCAAAGATGCGTGCTGCATTAGCTGAAAAAGGCTCTGTACACGGCAAGGGTGGAATTATAGTAACTGGAACTTCATCAATCGAGCTCGAGCCTGATATGGCAACCCTTAGTTTGGGGATTGAATCATCCGCAAGTACCGTTTCTGAAGCTCGTGATAACGCATCCATCTCAATTAACGAAATGCTTGATGTAATGAAAAACGTCGGGATAGATGATGAAGATATTCAAACCACAGCTTTCAACATATATCCTCAATATGAATATATAGAAGTACGTGACGACAATGGACGAGTCAGAGGGGTACAGGAACTCGTCGGTTTTACAGTTTCAAACATGCTTATGGTAACGGTTAAAAACCTAGACGACATTGGTGGAATAATCGATAAAATAACCGATGCGGGTGGAAATGATGTGCGTTTTAACAGCATAAATTTTGGAATACAAGATCCCATACCATATCAGTCACAGTTACGAAAATTAGCAGTCGACGATGGTATAACTAAAGCTTCCCAACTTGCAGAATACTCAGGAGTTAAATTGGGATCAATAACAATGATTACTGATTACTCATCCCAAGCTAGCGTTGCTCAAGATAAAGCCGTTTTTGCTGAAAGAGCAATGGCAATACCTTCAACCAGTATTAACCCAGGGTCTTTAAATCTATCAATGCAAGTCGACATGATTTTTGAAATAGAAAACTAATCTATCAATGGATCGATTTAGCAGGCTTGATTATTCATTTTATTCTCAACCTACACTTATTGTGGCTGAGTCTTTATTGGGCAAACAGTTAGTTAAAACAGAAGAGGATGGATCAATTCTGTCAGG
>CEVQ01019860.1_pt1 | contig 24627 bp, 23 predicted proteins | sample 356551 | NCBI WGS metagenome assembly CEVQ01 (sample SAMEA2623756, study PRJEB7988) | marine metagenome | biome: marine biome (ENVO:00000447); feature: mesopelagic zone (ENVO:00000213); material: "saline water (ENVO:00002010), including plankton (ENVO:xxxxxxxx)" | depth 250 m | reverse complement strand
TTAAAAATGGAGACGTATTGATAATTCGTTATGAAGGCCCAAAAGGTGGTCCTGGTATGAGGGAGATGTTATCAATAACAGGAGCTTTAGTTGGACAGGGTTTGGGAGAAAGTGTTTACTTAATTACAGATGGTAGATTTTCAGGGGGATCACATGGAGCTCTCATAGGTCACGTTGGTCCGGAGGCCGCTGTTGGAGGTCCAATAGCTATAGTAAATGATGGGGATTCAATTGAAATAGATTTGGATAAATTTCAGTTAAATATATTGATTGATGACGATGAAATCAACAAAAGACTTTCTTCTTGGAAACCAAGAAAATCTCAATACAATAAAGGCACTTTAGGAAAATATATAAAATTGGTTCAACCTGCTTCAAAAGGAGCTATTACTAGTTAAAAATTCACTAATCGATTTAGTAAATTTTTAACTTCAGATAAAGCTTCTTATATAACTGATCCATCTTTATATATAAACCTTGGCGATTTAATGATATAAATTATTTGGTCTACTTTTTAGTTTGGAACTACAATTCTCCGGGATCCAATTTTTTGAAAGATATATTAACAAATAAAAATCTAAACGCTTTGATTTTTTCCAAATCATTTTTTCAATGGTCTTTCCATATTAGAGTTATATTATTTACCTGGTTAGCATACGAAATAACTCAAAAAGATTTATGGGTAGGTATCGTAGTAGGAGTGGGTTCCTGTCCCATTTTTGTAACGACATTCTTTGGATCCTATATATCTGAAAAATATAACATCAATAAAATTTTATTTATTTCATATATATCCACTATTATTCTTTTGTTACTATTTTTATTTGTTGATTATAATGATATTTATCTTTTGATGTTGCTAAGTTTGGTATTTGGTATAGCTCCAGGAATAGCTCATACTTCATTTTCTACGATTTTGGTCAATACAAATAAAAAAGAAAAACTTTCTCAAATCAATTCTTATTATTATTTAATTATTTTTTTCGGGGAAATGATCAATCCTATTATTGTTGGATATTTACTTTCTGACATGAGTATTAATTACGTTTTAGTTTATGCATTTGTTTTTTTAGTTTTTAGTGTTTTTTTAGTTGCATTTCATCCGGAAGATCTTCAAGAAAAAAGAAAAAAAGACCTAAATAAGTATGTATCGTATTTATCAATTATTAAAAATAAGCCTGTTATTATTTGGGCGATAATTATTGCTACTGTACAATCCATATTTGGCTCCACTTTATTTGTAGTTTTGCCTAAATATGCAAATCTACTAGAAATAGGCGCAAGTGGATTTGGAATAATGCATGGTATTACTGGTGCAGGCTTATTTTTTGGTTCTTTATTTTCAATTTTTACTGGAGTGCATAAAAGTAGATTTTCTATTTGGGTTTTCTCAAGTATAGGCTGGGATACAGGTCAAGTAATGTTTGCGTTTTCGGAAAATTTTATTTTTTCACTATTTTGTCTTTTCCTAATGGGTGTAAGTGCAGCTTACTGGATGGTATCAGCTACTCTAATTTTCCAAGAACAAACCGAAAAATTTGATAGAAATAAAATTATGGGACTATTTGCACTTGTATTGTCATTATACTTTATTGGGTGGTTCGTTGGAGGTGTGATTTCTGATTTAACTAATGCTAAAACTGCAATAATTATTAGTGCTATATCAAGTTATCCAGTTTTCATAATTGCCATTAAACGTTCTAAACAATTAAGAAACATTTAAATTATAATTCCAAACTTAAAAGTTGACCAAATAATTTAAATCATTAAATCGCCACCGTTTATATCTAAAGATGCACCAGTTATATAAGAAGCTTTATCTGAAACTAAAAAATTTACTAAATCAGCAACTTCACTAGGTTTACCAAGACGTTTTATTGGAAAGCTATCAGCATATTTTTGAGATAGTTCATATGATATTGTAGATTGAACCATTTCCGTATCAATTAAACCAGGACAAACAGAGTTGACTGTAATTCCATATTCAGCAACCTCTTTAGCTAAATGCCTAGTGAATCCTAGTATTCCTGCTTTAGCTGAAGTGTAATGAGCTCCACCAACAGTGCTGATATTTTTCCCAGCTGTAGACGAAAAATTTACAATTCTTCCCCAACCATTCTTTTGCATTGTGGGCAAAACACCTCTTGAAAACATATAGGTACCTTTTAAGTTGATATTTACTACAAAATCCCATTCGTCTTCTTCTATATCAATTACTTTTGTTGGTCTAAGTACACCAGCATTATTAATTAATATATCGATTTTACCGAATTCCTCTAAAGTTAAATTTACGGTATTTTCTATATCGTTTTTAGAAATTACATTACCCTTAACAAATATAGCTTTAGAATCATATGAAGAATTGATTTGATCAACTGTATCTTCACCAGAATTTTCATTAATGTCATTAATTACGATGTTACATGATTCTGACGCTAAGCTTAGTGCTACAGCTTTACCCATTCCCTGTCCGGCCCCTGTTATTATTGCTACTCTTTTAAATTCATTGGTCATATATAATTTCCTTTATTAAATTATTGATAATTCTTTAGCTGATTTTTCAAATATTGATATTGCTTTATCAAGTTGTTCCTTAGTATGTATAGCTGAAAGTTGCACTCTAATTCTAGCTTCTCCTAGAGGAACAACTGGATAACTAAATCCTACTACTAAAATTCCTTGATTGTTTACTAGTTCAGCTAATTTAACAGTTTTTATCTCATCTCTTAACATAATTGGCACAATTGGATGAATGCCTGGTAAAATTTCAAAACCTAAAGCAGACATATTTTTTCTAAAATAAGATGTATTTTCCATCAAATTTTTTCTTCTTTGAGGTTGGCTTGTAACCATTTCTAATGATTTACTAGCTCCGATTACAATTGGAGAAGCTAAAGTATTAGAAAATAAATAAGGTCTAGATTTTTGTCTAAGATATTCAACAATTTCTTTTTTACCACTAGTAAAGCCCCCAGAAGCTCCTCCTAAAGCTTTTCCTAATGTACTTGTTGTTATATCGATTCTATTTCTTACATTCAATTGATCTGCAGTTCCAGCTCCATTTGGACCCAAGAAGCCAGTTGCATGTGAGTCATCAACCATTACCATTGAATCATATTTTTCTGCTAAGTCACATATATCTTTTAAAGGAGCTAAATCGCCTTGCATGCTAAAAACTCCATCAGTAGCAATTAATCTAAACCTTTTGTCCATTGATTGAGATAGTTGTTCTTCAAGGTCTTTCATATCATTATGTTTATATCTTTTTCGATCTGCTTTACATAGTCTTATGCCATCAATAATGCTTGCATGATTTAGCTGATCGCTTATTACTGCATCTTCTTTATTTAAAATAGTCTCAAATAAACCAGTATTAGCATCAAAACAAGAATTGTATAATATTGTATCCTCAGTGCCTAAAAACTTAGATATTTGATCTTCTAAATTTTTATGTATATCTTGTGTACCACATATAAACCTTACTGATGCCATTCCAAAACCATAATTATCAATACCATTTTTAACTGTATTAATTATTTCTGCATTATCTGCTAAACCAAGGTAATTATTAGCACAGAAGTTTATTTTTTCTCCATCAGTTGTATCAACATTCGTAGATTGAGAGGAAGTAAGAATATTTTCTTTTTTGTATAATCCACTTTTTTGTATATTGTTTATTTCATTTTCAAGCCAATTTTTTATTTTTGTATATGCCATTTTGACTCCTATTCATAAATCAAAGTACCTTTTTCAATTTGGACCACATAATTCTAACACTACACCTAACATTGTTTTAGTAGAACTAATCAATGATTTAATCCCATAGTTTTCATCTGTTCCATGAACATTTTCAGTATTTGGATTATCATCTGGATGACTTCCCCTAAATCCATAAGTAACTACATCCAATTCTCTAGTAAATCGTGAATCAGTAAAACCATTTGACACAGATGGAATCCATTGAATGTCATCTCTTAATACACTTAAAGCTTGTGATTTTTTTATTGCTTCAGTTAATTCTGTTTCAAATGGTGATGAATTTGGTTTGGCCATATAGTCTATTTCATAGGTTACATTTGGAATATCTAGCAATAGTTCTGATAATTTTTTATCTAAATCTTCATCACTTTGATGGGGTAATGTTCTGACATCCAAAATTATTTGAATTTCTTCGGGTACTGAGTTTGATTTTATTCCACCATTTATCATAGTTGGAGTTATTGTCATTCGAGATAATGCTCTTAATAAAGAAGCCAAACTTGGGTTTTTTTCAGAAGCTTCCTGAATAATTAATTCTAAATTTTCAACAGAAGGTTTTGTTTCTATACCGAAAAGATTTAAATAATTAAATATATCAGTTGAACAATCCAAGTCAGGTTGATAGTTAAATATTTTCATTAATGCATTACTAGAATTTTGTAATGCGTTTTCTCCTAACCAGGGAACTGACGCATGAGAACTTTCTCCCTTAACATTAATTTTGACTTCTAGTCTACCTTTTTCTCCTGTTCCTAATAAATAATATAGATTATTTCCTATAGTTACTGGAGATCCTCCTCCTTCATTTATAGCAAATTTTGCTTTAAGTACTTCAGGATGATGCTCTGCTAGCCAGCCAAAACCATATCTTCCACCATGTTCTTCATCTGCCCCACACACTAAACTAAATCCATGATTCATTCTTATTTTATTTTTAGCCAAAATCATCATTGCAAACATTTGGGAAGCAAGCAATCCTTTACAATCAGAGGAACCTCTTCCCCAAATTTTTCCGTCTTCAACTACAGCTTCAAAAGGATCTATACTCCATTTTTTTTCATTCTCTACTGGGACTACATCTGAATGAGACATCAGCAACAATTTTCTTTCGCCTTCAGTAAGGGGATATTCACAAATTAAATTTCCTCTTTCAGGGACTCTAGATAAAATTTCTGAAGAAAGATCAAAATCACTTAACCATTTTGATATAAATTCTGCTACCTTAGTCTCATTTCCTGTAGGCATATAGCCTGAATTAACAGACTGTATTTTTATGAGAGATCTGTGAAGTTCAATTAAGCTATCAACGTTTTTATCAATCTGTTCAAATAAATTTAAATAATTAGAAATACTCATTACTTCATCATCTATCTAAATAAAGATTTGATTTGTGTTTTTTTATATCTGGACTTTCTTCTTTATTATTTAGCTTTGGAATCAAATTATTCTTTCTATCTTGAACGGTTAAATCCCAAGCTTGTTTTATAGATTTGGAGTGACCCTTAAATTCTGGCATAACGTATCTGGCAAAAAGTTCCAAAGAATTATTTATAGAATTTTGACCAGTCCATTCATGTGTAGTAAACATTAAACCACCTAATCCATCAGCCTTATCATTTAGTTCATTTATTTTTTTTATTGCATCTTCAGGAGATCCTATTATCCAATTTCTTTCTTTAACTATTTGTTTAGCAGTTAAAGAGTATGGATCTTGAGTTTTGTCTGCAACCCAACCTTCAAATCCATTGATTACATAAAAATATTCGTGAACATCCCTTTCTATAGCCTTTTCCACTTCATCCCATGCTTGTTTTGTTGTTTCTGCCAAATGAACATATGTAACAAGTCGCCAGTCATCCTTAGATGGATTTGTTCCTAATCTTTCAGAAATTTCCTCCATTTTTTTCCATTGTTTAGACCAATGTATGGCATTAGGAGGAAGATTTTCTATTCCTAATGACCAAAGATGCATATCATACATTGAAGCAAATTCTAAAGACCTTTCCGACCCAACAGAAGCTGTAGCAAAGGGTAGTCTTGGTTGCTGATAAGATTTTAGCTGTACAAACATATCTTTTATATTCCAATATTTACCTGAATAGCTAATAGGCTCTTCTGATTCTAAAAGTAACTTAATAATCTCTGTAGATTCTCTCATCATAGGATTTAGATCTTGAGGAGGAATATTGTACAATTTCACATCAGGAGGCAAACTACAAGGACCTACTCCCAAGACGAGTCTACCTTCGGTTAGATGATCAAGAAAAGCAAATCTTTCTGCAACATTAAAGGGATGATGAAAAGGTAAGCTCACCAAAGAGGATCCTAATTGGATTTTTTTTGTATAAGCTGAAGCTTTTGATAATATCAGTTCAGGAGAAGGAATATTTTCCCAAGCCGCAGTATGATGTTCACCTACAAAAAATCCATCATATTCCAATTCTTCAGCAAGCTTAATAAGAGATAAATCTCGTTTAAATGCTAAAGACGGATTTTCGTTTGGTAAATGCAATGGCATTGAAAAAAAAGAAAACTTCATCTTATTCCCTCTTCCATTTCAAAATATCAGTAAAATTATTCAAAAGCTTCAAAATTTATTTTTTATTATAATAATTGATAATTTGATATAAAAACACTGTAAATGAAAAAAAATAAACTAAATATTTTCATAAACTTAACATTTCTGCTTCTGTTTGGTATATTTTACTCCTGTGGAACTAACAACTCAAAATCAATAGTAGCAGAGCAAAAAGTAGATTACTTTTCAAGAATAATTCTTATAGAACCTTCAAATGGTAATTTTACCTACATAACGGATCAAGACACTCAAGGATTCTCTCCTCAATGGTGTAATAAAAAGCAAAAAATTGCATTTATTTCTGACAAAAATAAACAAAATGAATTGTGGATATACGATACAAATACAAAAGATTTCAAAATGGTTAACTCTAATAATCAGAACGTATTAAATTTTGCTTGGGCACCTAATTCAAAGGAAATAGCAATTGAGGTCGAAAAAAAAGAAAATGAAAGCAATATTTTATTGTATTCACTTAACGAAAATTCTATATTACCGATAACTAGATATGACCAGAAAGCAAAATTAGGTTCTTGGTCTCCTGATAGCAAATGGTTAATTTATAACGTGGACAATAAAATATATAAATCAAATCCAAGAGGAGTAGATGAAATATTATTAATAGATAATGGAATGAATCCATTATGGAGTACAAATAGTGAATATATTGCTTTTTCTATCAAAGATAATAACAAAATGAAATTACAGGTGTATATCATTGACAAAGATAGAGTTGTTGAAATTGATAATGGAACAGGAAATATAAAAGGCTTTGATTGGGCATATAATGGAAATAAACTTTTGTATATCAGCGACAGAGAAAATAATGATGAAATTTATCATTATGATATAAAAACGAAAAAAACTACTAGATTAACGAACAACAGGGTAAATGAAGATAATGTTGTATGGTCAGAAAAAAATAAAAAAATTTTGTTTACTTCTGAAGTTCACGGAAAAGCCGATATATACTTGATGGATGGGAACGGATCTTCTCAAAAAATAATTCTAAATTCGCCTGATGATTTTGCAACACTAGACTGGTGATCTTTCTCTAAAATCACACTTAATATAAAACATATAACTAGCAATAATAATTAATATTATTGACACTATATAACCAAATGTTACATTGAATGAAGATGCTATAAGAAACCCAATAATGGGGCCCATTGCAGCTCCTAAATCTTGCCAAGTTGAATATTTGGAAACTTCTATACTTCTACTCTTTTCTTCAACAATTTCTCCAAATAATGCATCTAAAGATGTTTCGAGGGATACACTAACAAAAAACATCAATATCAAACATAAAACTGTTACAAAAAAATCAAATTTTAGTATAGCTATAATAATAAATAAATTCATAAATATAATACTTAAAGTTATATTATTAAATCTGCCAAATTTATCTGAAAGAGTACCAAAAATAACACCAAAAAAAATGTCAGCTATCCATCTGAATCCTACCACAATCCCAGCTATAAGAATAATAGATTCTATAGAAAACTTATTAGCATTAACATTCATTAAAAAAGGAGTTATAGTGGCTATTGCTAAACCATTAGATGTAAAAGAAGAAGTAAACTTCATAAATGATAAAGTTATGAGCTTAAATCTATTCCCTCGAATATTTTTTGAGTAGAATAAATCCCAATTAGATACTTTTAAAGAAAGATGAGTTACATTTTTCAAATTATTTACTTTTGAAATAAATAAGAAACTTGGAAGAAATAATAACCCCATTATTATTAAGACTGTCTCATAACCTACTAATAAACAAAGAAAAACTCCTAAAGTTACGGCGATAAAACTACCTGATCTCTGCATACCTAAACAATAACCTAAATATTTGCCATAATTTTTTTTGTCAAAAGAAAAAACTTTCAATTGATAAGATAATCTTAATATTGAATACGAAATACCCCAAAGAATTCTTAACAATATGAAAAAAAACACACCCTTAAATACTCCATATCCAATTGTTGATAATCCACCTAATGTTGTTGATAAAAATAACGAGTTTCTTAGTCCTAAAGAACTTAATATTTTAGATGCAAAAATATTTGAAAAAAATCTAACAAATCTATTAATAGATAAGATAAATCCTATCCAAAATACAGGGTCTATATTTAGAAATCTTTTAAACCCAAAAATTTCAAAGTTACTAGGAAGGATTACATATAATATTGAGTCTCCCATAATTATTAAAGCTAATGGAACAATAGTAAACGTAATTTGTTTTGGAATAGAGGGTAAATTAAACTGCTTAAACATTAGATTTATTTAAATAGAGATTTTTCTTCGTTTTCTTTGGGTTTTATAAGTTGAAAATTTATCATTATTTGGACTTTTTTTTGGAGTACTTTTATATCTATTTCTATTCCTTTTAGGGATCCATAAATTATTAAAGTAAGATTTATGTAGTTTAATTAATTTATCACAAGCTTTATTAGTTTCTTTTGAAATATTAGATTGAAATGCAGCAACTTCAACTCTTTTACCTTCAGCTTGAACAGATTCGATAGCAGGGAAAAAATCTCCATCACCACTAACAATAATTGCTGTATCGAATTTATTTTTTGCTGCATTTAATACTAAGTCCGTTGCTAATAAAACATCCACCCCTTTTTCAACAATCGATCCATTCTGTTCTTTCCATATTCCTAATTTAACTTCTATATTAGGAATTTTATTCAAAGTAGATAAAAATTTCTTCTGTTGTTCTGGGATAGTTATTTTTCCCTCTAATTCCTGTCGAACATTATAGTAAAAAATCCTCTCTATTTTTCTTTTATTTGCTAATTTAGTTGCAAATTTAGAAAAATACAAATCATAACGGCCACAATTTCTCATAAGAACGTGGTATAGATTAGAGCCATCAATAAATATCATAACTCTATTTTGTTTTTTAAATAACGAAAAAAAATTCAAAGCAAATTAACTATTATTTTATATATATATTATTATTATTACATTATTGAGTCACTCTTTCATGTAAAAAGAAATGCGAGGTTATTGAATGATAAGTATAGAAATTTTCAATTCACCATGTAAACATCCTAACGGCCTACAATGGACTGATGAGGGCCTTTATGTCATGGATCAAGAATTAGATGATGTGTATTTGTTATCTTCTGATGGCGAGATAATAAATAAATTAGCAACCATAACAGAAAATGGATCCGGGATTACTGTAGGAGGAGGATACATCTGGACCGCTTCAAATGGACAAACACAAGCAAGACCTTTCAAAAAAACTGATACTCACAAAGGTCTTGTGTATAAGTTAAACATAAAGACTGGAGAATTAGTTGATCAATTTCTCACGCCTGACGGTGGAGGAATTCATGGAATAGAATGGGACAATGGTTTTATATGGGTAACTGCCTTTAATCCTAAAGCAATATATAAAATAAATGCTAAAACCTATGAAATAGAACATAAATTTTATGTAAAAGAAGAAAGATTGCATGGGTTAGCTAGACAAGACAATGGAATATGGTGTGCTCATACAACCGCTAAAAAAATTATAAAATATGATATTAATGATGGTTCAATAATTGATGAAATCCAGCTTGAACATGATGATCCATATCCACATGGAATGTCTATTAAAGGAAACAAAATGTGGATATCTGATGCAAATTTTGGAGGGAAAATGCATAGTGATACCCTAATGGGTAAACCTAGTTTTAATACAATTGATTTGTAATTAGCTAACTATGTGTTTCGCTAAAACTTTTTCGTCAAACTCTACACCAAGTCCAGGACCTGTTGGAACTTTGATATACCCATCTTTAAATACGATAGGATCTTTGAAAATTTTCTTATGTAAAGTCCCTTGATTAGCTTCAGCAATCATAAAATTTGGAGAACATGTAGCTAATTGTAATGCCGCTGCGGCTGCGACAGGACCACAATACATGTGAGGTGCTATCACTGCATAACTTGCCTCTGCGATTGAGGCAACCTTTTTTCCCACCATGATTCCTCCAGCTTGACCAATGTCTATTTGAATGATTTGAGCCGCCTGTTTTCTTATCAATTCAGAAAACTGATAAATAGTTGCTAGTCTTTCACCTGTTGCTATAGGTATGCTAGTGTGTGCTGCAACTCTCGCCATCTCATCAATATTTTCAGGAGAAACAGGTTCTTCAAACCAAAATGGTTGATAAGGTTCAATAGCTTTTGCAACTCTAATTGCACTATAAGTTGTTAGCTGTCCATGTGTACCTAATCCTACTTCTAATTCATTCCCTACTGCAGATCTAATACTCTTGAAAATATTTTCAGTGTATGTAATTTCTGATAACCCTATATCTCTAGGAACCCCTGTAATAGGATGAAAGGGATCAAACTTACATGCTGAATTCCCTTCTCTTAATAATTGTTCTGCAACTTTCCCTGCATTTTCAGCTTTCCCTTCTGGAATTGGTGGCATATAAGCATATGCCCTTAATTTATCCCAACATTTTCCTCCTAAAAGATTATAAATAGGTTGGTTATTTGCTTTACCTACAATATCCCATAAAGCCATTTCTATTCCAGAAATAACCATCCCAAAGTGTAAACTTGGCAATCTATAATCATGTCTGCCGGCATACATATCATAATAAATCTTTTCTATATTAAAAGGATCTTGACCTATTACGAAAGCTTCGACAGTTTCATGAACTAATTGAATTTGAGATTTAAAATCTTTCCAAGTCATTTTACCTGAAAATGAACTTCCTGTGAGCTTCTCTCCTATCCCTATTATTCCTTCGTCTGTAGACAATTCTAAAATTAGAAAATATTTTCCACCGACATACCACTTCTCAGAACTTTTTCCTCCACCACTTCTTACTCCTGGTTCATTTTCTATTACGTAAGTTTTTACTCCAGTTACTTTCATGATCTTAATTGATAACTTATTTTCTTTGACCAGAATTCCAAGACCAGTTATCTGGAGGCCAAATGTTTTTTCCTCGTCTACCGTTTTGACCTTTTCTGGATTCGTCATACATGTCTTTTACAGTTTCTTGCCATTTTTTTATATGTGGAGTTCCTCTATGATATTCAAAAGCCTGTGAATTTGAATATACCTCATATAAATATAACTCTGAAGGATCATTAATATTCTGATAAACATCAAATCTTAGACAACCAGGTTCTTGGTTTGTAGAACCTATACTATCCAAAGTAATAGATTTGATAAATTCTTCGATATTTTCCTCTTTAACGTATTGGGGAGAATGAATTACATGCAAAGAAGAATTTGAAAAATACTCATGATCCGATGCTTCTTCCCTTTTAGCATCCCATAAAACATTATCAACAGGGTAAACGGGTTTACAAAATGAAACTTCAATTTCTGACTCATAAAATGGTTTAGTGGTTTCAAACCAAATTTTAAAATGATCATATGTGCCATGAGCCTTAAATGCTTCTTCATCATCATAAACTTCACAAAAGGCAAATAAGGTTGGATCAGTTTCATCTTGAATTATATCAAAACGGCTACATCCTGGTTCGTTATGAACCGAACCTACTGCATCCTTTATTGATTCTTTAATAAAGTCATTAATCTTTTCTTTTTTTACTTTTAACCTAACCATTAAAATGTACATAAAGTTTCTCCTAATTTTTTTTTATTATACATAATAAATCATCCTCTACCAATAAACGGCTGTTTTATAGGTAACACTGTAGCTTCAAAAGCATTAGTTGAAGCAGGCATAGATGCCATTAAAAGTGCTGTTCTTGCAATATCTTCAGAATTTATTAGGATTTCCTGACCTTCGTCAAGACCCGAAGCTGATCTTCCGTCCGGACGTCTTTCAACCATAGTGTTACCTGGATTTAAGCAACCAACTGCAATTCCATATTCTCTACCGTCAAGAGCAGCTGATTTAGTTAGACCTCTGATTGCATGTTTACTTGTGGTATAAGGAGAAGAATGCATCCTAGGAGTTTCACCTGCAATTGAGCCAATATTTATAATTTTCCCACCATTTTGTTTCATATACTTAAAACTTTCTCTCGTACACTTAAATGTTCCTGTAACATTTACAGCTATAACATTTTCCCATTTTTCATCTGAAACTTGATCTATTGGATCTCCTTCTATAACTCCACTATTATTTACTAATATATCGATTGATCCATATTTATTAAAGGTTTGTGAAAACAAATCCCTTACTTCATCAGTATTAGTAATATCACATTTAATGTAATCAATAATTTCATTACCTGTTTGTCTAATATCGTTTATTGTATTTATTAAATTTTCTTGATTTCTTGAAGCTATGATAACTTTAGCACCCTCTTTACAAAAGATTTTTGCAATAGATTTCCCAATTCCAGTTCCTCCACCAGTAATTATTGCTATTTTATTATTTAAAATATTCATTTCTCTCCTCCTCTTTCGTTTTATATGAAGCCAAAACCGATATAAAAATAATAATACTTGATATTATGAGTGTTAATCTCCATCCATTTCTAAAAAGTTGAAGTATTTCATCAGGAGAATTTGAATTAATATCGCTTAGTTGAACTTCAGTGATTCCAGAGGTTAAAAAAATCACTAAAATAGTTGCTGCAAGACTTTGACCAATAGTTGTTCCTATATTTCTTATAAGGTTAAGATAAGCACTTACAGATCCATATTGATTTTCAGGTACACTTTTCAACACTGCACTCATATTAGGAGCCATCCATAATCCAATTCCGAAACCATTTATGAACATCAATAAAGTAAAAAATATGAAATTAAAATCATTAGCTAAAAATGAAAGAATTATATTTGCAAAAGCTGAGCATAGCATACCTATTATCATAAATATTCTATGTCCAAATTTATCAGATAAACGTCCAGAAATAGAAGAAGCAATCACAGTTCCTGTGCCAGAATAGAAGAGTATTAAACCTGACGAACTTTCACTAATACCTATTACTTTTTGAAGAAATATTGGATTTAAAAATATCAATATGGAAAATCCTGTAAAGCCTAGAATCCTTGAGATAGTTCCCCATAAATATAAAGGATTACTAAAATTTTTCAGAATTAATAGAGGATTATTAAAGTTCTTTTGACGTTTATAGAAAAGATAAATGAAAATTACAAAAATTATAATTTGTAACAAGTTTCCTAAAGAATAAAATCCTAAACTAAAAGGATCATTTACTATAAAAACAAATAATGTCATAAACATTAGCGAATATAATATTCCAAAAGTATCTATATACTTCACTTCCAATTTTGGTCTCTCTAATTTTGGAACAAACATAATTACCATTAATAAGGTAAAAAGTCCCATACCAAATATCAACTGATATGCAAATCTCCAACCATAATTATCTAATAAAAAACCTGCAAATAATGGTCCTACCATTTGACCAGATGCAACAGCCGTTGTTATTATGCTTAGCCCCAAACCTTGATATTTTTTTGGAAAGGTAGATGTAATTACAACAAACATTAATATTGATGATCCAGTCGATCCAATAGCTGAAATTGTCTTAAAAAGTATTAGCATGTATACATTTGATGAAAAACTCGATAGTAATAATCCAAATAAATAAATTAGCAAAGAAATTATATAAAAATATTTTCTATTCACTAAATCAGCCAAGTTACCAATTGGTAATAAAAATGCTGTCATAATAATCGAAGATGATAAAATTATCCAAGATGCCAGTCTTAAATTTAAATCAAATTCATCAGACATTGATGAAATACCTATAATAGTTGTATTAAAATCCAATAAATATATTAAAGCGGTAAAGATAACAGGAATTACAACAAAATATAATTTATTCTGCATTAGAACTTTCTATTGAAATTTTAGTTTATATAATGTAATTCCTGTAGCTACAGAAACATTAAGTGAAGAAACATCTCCACTCATTGGAATTCTTAATATAAAATCAGATTTTTGAATAATGGATTTACTTACACCATTATGTTCTGACCCAACAATTAATGCGGTAGGAATAGATTTATTGTAACTAAAATCTTCTATGTTTTCGCCAAACATATCTAGGGAAATTATTTGAAAATTCATTAATTTTAAATAATCAATCGTTTTATAAATCGAATTCACAATTGAAAAATGCATATGTTCTAGAGCTCCCGCGGAAGCTCTGATGGAACCAGGAGAAATTTTTGCAGATTCCTTAGATGGAACTATTATTCCATGTACACCAAAGATTTCAGCTGTTCTTGCAATAGCTCCCAAATTATGTGGATCTTGTATCCTATCTAAAAAAATTAAAAACGGGGGTTCTTTTCTTTTATCTGCTAAAAAAATCATTTCTTCGACTGAAGACTGATAATTATCATCAATATAAAGGATAATCCCCTGCGATTTTTTTGTAGATGATTTTTTTTCTATTGATTTTTTATCAACAAAATTGATTTTTATTTTCTTTTGGCTCGCCAATTTTATAATTTGATCTATTTGCGATCCTTCAGTTTTCTTAGACATGTCAATATGAGAAATTTTTTTATCTGACAGGATGGTTTCTATAACAGCTCGCCTTCCTTCAACTTGACGTAATCTCTTTCTATTTCTTGAATATCTTGACAAAATAGCCTTTTCGAATGAATTATGTTCTGAATTTTATTATAAAATATTCTCAAAAAAACTGTTATAGCTTTGTCTATTCTTCAAAAAAGGGTAAAAATGAAAATCATAAACATAACGGCTTCAAGACATGCTGTTTTTTACAGTCCTTTATTGGCATTGATCAATGGAGATTTTTTAACCAATGAAGGTTTAAAAGGTATATACCATTTTCCTAAAGATAATATCAATGTATATTCAAAAATCAATTCTGGTGAAATCGATGTCTCACAATCGGCTGTATCGGGTAGTTGGAATTATTTTGAACAAAACATAAATTTGACTATCAAACACTTTGCATTAATAAATTCTAGAGATGGGTTCTTTATTATTTCAAAAAAAAATGAAAATTCATTTAAATGGATAGATTTATACAATAAGCCATTTTATTATGTGAGAGGAGGTCAACCTCAGGCAATGTTATCATATGCTCTTAATAAAAAAAACATTGATATTTTAAAAATACCTCTTGTTTCAGAAAATCCCCTTTCCACCACCTCAATGTATTCTAGATATAAAGAAGAAAATGATGCATTTTTTCATGAACAGGGATCATATCCACATCAATTAAATATTGAAGGACATGGAAAAATAGTTGCCTCAATTGGTGAAATAATTGGACCCGTTGCTTTTTCAAGTTTATGTGCAAAAGAAGAGTGGATAAGATCTGATATAGGGAAAAAGTTTTCAAGGGCCTTTGAAAAAGCAAAAAAATGGGTAAATTCTGCTTCTCCGAAGGAAATATCTTTAATAATTCAAGATTTCTTTCCAGATTTTACACTTGATGCAATATCAGCAGCAATTAAAGATTATCAAAAATTAAAAACATGGGATTCAACCATAGAGGTTTCAAACCAGGAATATGAAAAATCATTAGAAATATTTGAACATTCAAAATTAATTACTAAAAAACATAAAATTGATGATGTAGTTTTATATGCATAGGATGTATAGGCTTTGAAAGAAAAAAAAATTATCATAACTGGTGGATTAGGTTTTCTAGGATTTTCAATATTTAAAAAACTAATCAATGAAAATTACGTTTTAGTTATTGATAATTTGAGTAGCAACATAACCAAAAAAAAGTTTATTACTAATAATAAAAATGGTAGTTTCTATGAGTTGAATATCACAAGCAATTCAATGGTTAAAATTTTTAAGCAATATAATCCAGAAATTGTAATTCATTGTGCAGCACAAACTAATGTAATTGAATCTATGAAGAATCCCTTAAAAACAAAAATAAATAATATAGATGGTACCAAAAACATTTTAGAATCAGTAAAAAGTTTAGAAAATTGTTATTTTGTTTTCATTTCTTCAGGGGGAGCCATATATGGTGAACCTAAGTATCTTCCTGTAGATGAGAATCATGAAAAGAATCCCATATCAAACTATGGAATTTCAAAATTAAAAGGTGAATTTTTAACAAAAAAGATTTTATCTCAAAGTAAAATAAATTATTCAATCATAAGGCCTTCAAATATATATGGTCCAGGTCAGAAAACTGAAAATGTTGTCGCAAAATTTATAAAATTAATGAGGAATAAAGAAGAAGTTAAAATTTTTGGAGACGGATCATCTTCAAGAGATTACATTTACATAGACGATTTAGTTGAGATAATATTGAGATTATGTGACAAAAAGATCGATTGTACAATTAATGCATCTAGCAATCAAGAAACTAAAATCTTAGAAATTTTTAATTTTTTGAAAAGACAATTGAATTATGATCTCAATCCAACATTTCTAGACGATAGAAAAGGCGAAATCCTTAATATCAGTTTAGATAATTCAAATTTGATTAAAATTCTAAATTTCAATAATTTCACATCAATAGAAAAGGGGTTATTTAAAACTATCAATAACTAATTGTTTTTTTTAATAATTTCTTCCAAGGCAACCCAAGAAAGCATAGCACATTTTATCCTCACAGGAAATTTTCTCACACCAGATAATGCAGAGACGTCTCCAAGTGAGTCCAATTCTTCTTCAGATAGTATCTCATCTCTAATTAATTTTCTAAACAAGTCAACGTTACTCTGCAATTCGTTATAAGGAAGTAAATTAATTTTTTCAGCCATAAGAGATCCTGAAGCCTGTGAAATAGCGCACCCTCTCCCAGTTACACTTACAATAGTTTTTTTGTTTTGATCCAATGAAATTTGTATTTTAATTTCATCTCCACAAAATGGATTATTTTTTTCTACTTGATAATCAGGCTTAGTTAGTAATTCAGTGTTTCTAGGGTTGTGATAATGATCCATCACTATCTCTTCATACATTTCATTTAGTTCATCGCTTACCATTTTTTACATTATTCCTTCAACATCTAAAGTAGGAATTTTATCATCAAGTAATTTTTCCAAGTATTCTATTAATAATTCATCTTGGAATTCTTCAATTATTTCTTGAGCAAATCCTCTTATTAACATTGAAGTAGCTTGATCTTTGTTAATTCCTCTACTTTCGAGATAAAATAACATATTTTTATCAATATTACCAGCCGTTGCACCATGACTACATTCGACATCATCAGCATATATTTCGAGACTTGGCTTAGTATCTATTTCTGCTGCTTGTGAAAGTAAAAAATTTAAATCTTTTTGAAAAGCTCTAGTTTTTTGAGCATCTTTCTTAACTAGAACTTTACCACTAAAAATTGCTCTTGATTTACCTGCTAAAATTCCTTTAAACATTTGATCACTTGAGCATTTTTCAACAGAATGAGTAGTTGATATTTCATTCTCTTGGTGTTGATTTTTATCAGTAACATATAATCCATGAAAACTGCAGTCAGAGTTAATACCACGTAAATCAGAGTGAATATCATATCTAGAAAATAAACCAGAAAAGGAAAAGGATGTTGATTTAAAGCTTGATTCTTCATTTTGTAAAATTCTATCAAATTGAAAATAATATGAATTTCCGTGATCGATTTGAATTCTTTTATGAGAAACTTCACTTTTTTCCTCTAAAAGATATTCGATTACTGGTACAGTCAAATTTTCATAAGTGTTCTCAGCAAAATTAGTAAATATTTCTACTATATTGGATTTAGTGTTAGGAGCAAATTCTACAAATAATCTAGGAAAGCTACTAGAGTGAAAATTTTCACCTGAATTAACAATTATTATTTGTAGGTTATTTATCTTGTTGGGATTTCTTATTGAAACTAAAATCGGATCTTGCATAAGTGAAGAATTTAAGGCGATCATTTCGTTTTCTGAATTAATTGCAATGGAACCAAATTGGTTATTCAAATATTCTAAATTTTCCAAATTTACTGCATTTTCTATAATTATTTCATTTGAAATAATAGAATTTTTTTCATCATAAAATCCGTCAACAATATAAATCTTATTCCAATTTGTTTGATCATTAAATAATGAGGAATAAAACCCACGGTCATAATCTTTTTTTGAGGTCGTAGAAAACTCTGACTTATGCAGTTTCGAAAAATTAGCATATTTCCATAATTCAGAAGTGTGAGGACTGGGAGGAAGGCCATGGATGTTAAAATTTTTCCAACCATCGATCTTTATTTTTTCGATTTTTTTATCAAACTTAGAATTAGGATCAAATAGATTTTTAAATCTGTTGAGAATTATTTCCGATACCACATTAACTTCCTAACTCGGAAATAATTTTTTCATAACCATTATTTTCTATATCTATAGCAAGATCTTTGGTACCTGACTTTACAATTTTACCATCTACTAGCACATGAACAAAATCTGGTACGATATAATTCAAAATCCTTTGGTAATGTGTAACAATTATAAATGATCTTTCATCAGATCTCATTGCATTGACGCCATGCGCAACTGTTCTTAAAGCATCTACATCCAATCCAGAATCAGTTTCATCTAAAATTGCGAGAGTTGGATCCAATATTGAAAGTTGTAAAATTTCATTTTTCTTTTTCTCTCCTCCAGAAAAGCCAAAATTAAGAGACCTTTTAGTTAAATCTATATCCATACCCATCTCTTTTACTTTGCTATCATATAATTTTGAGAATTCACGAACAGAAAGCTTTTTCTCTTTGTAATACTCTTTTTTTGCGTCAATAGAAGCTTTTAGCATTTGAAATGAACGTACTCCAGGTATTTCAGAAGGATATTGAAATGCTAAAAAAAGTCCCATATGTGATCTTTCATCTGGAAGAAGATCGTTAATTATGTTAGATTGGAAATCAATTTCTCCTTCTACGATTTCATAATCCGGTTTCCCTGCCAAAACGTTGGCAAATGTACTTTTACCAGATCCGTTAGGACCCATTATGGCGTGAATTTCACCTTTTTTAACAGACAAATCTATACCATTCAAAATTAATTCATTATTGTCCGCGACTTTAACCCTAAGATTATTTACATTTAACAAAGATTCTCTCCTAATTGTGGGATTTAGATTTAGATTTATCCAACTGCACCCTCTAAGCTTACTTTCAAAAGCTGAGTTGCTTCAAGTGAAAACTCAAATGGTAGTTCCTTAATAACATCTTTACTCCATCCAGTAATAATCATATGGTTAGCCTCCTCTTCAGACAAACCTCTAGACATTAGATAGAATAACTGGTCGGCTGAAACTTTTGAAGTAGAAGCTTCGTGTTCCAATTTTGCAGATGAATTTTTAACTTCTATATAAGGAACAGTATGAGCTCCACATTTATCACCAATTAAAAGGGAATCACATTGAGTATGATTCATTGCTCCATCAGCAGTAGGCATTATTTTTATTTGTCCCCTGTATGTATTTTGACCTTTTCCCGCAGAAATACCTTTTGATACAACGGTAGATTTAGTATTTTTTCCTATGTGTATCATTTTTGTTCCTGTATCGGCTTGTTGGTAATTATTTGCCATTGCTACAGAATAAAATTCTCCCACAGAATTATCCCCTTGCAAAATTACTGATGGATATTTCCAAGTAATTGCTGATCCTGTTTCAACTTGAGTCCATGAAATTTTAGAATTTTTACTTGCTTTACCTCTTTTAGTGACAAAATTATACACTCCACCTTCACCATCTTTGGTTCCTGGAAACCAGTTTTGTACAGTAGAATACTTAATTTCTGAATCATCAAGAGCTACTAACTCAACAACTGCAGCATGCAGTTGAGAAGTTTTCCTAAATGGAGCAGTACATCCTTCTAAATAAGATACATAAGCGCCCTTATCTGCAATTATCAAAGTCCTTTCAAATTGACCCGAACCTTCTGTATTGATTCTAAAATAAGTCATTAATTCTATCGGACATCTAACTCCTGGTGGAATATATGCAAAAGAACCATCTGAAAATACAGCCGAATTAAGAGAAGCAAAATAATTGTCAGAATAAGGGACAACTGATCCTAGATATTTTTTTACTAGATCAGGATGGTTTTTTACTGCATCATTAAAGGAACAAAATATTATACCTTTATCTTTTAATTGATCATCCAAAGTATTTGCTACAGAAACAGAATCAAAGATGGCATCTACTGCAACTCCAGCTAATTTTTCTCTTTCATGTATAGGGATTCCTAATTTCTCAAATGTTGCTATCATTTCAGGGTCAACTTCATCGAGTGATTTTGGAGTATTCGTCATTGATTTTGGTGCTGCATAATAATAAATATCTTGATAATCAATCGGAGGATAATTAACTTTTGCCCATGTAGGTTCTTTATGATCTTTATTTATTTTTTCCCAATGCCTAAATGCTCTTAGTCTCCAATCAAGCATCCATTGAGGTTCTCCTTTTTTATTTGAAATTAATTTGACTATAGATTCATCAATTCCTTTGGGGGCTAATTCAGTATCAATTTCAGTTGTAAAACCCCATTTATATTCGTTGTCTGGCAAATCCGTGGTTCTTGATATACTTTCTGGAGTTGGCATTGGTTATACTTTCTATAAACTTTATATTAAATAGTATCTCTTATTATTATAATATTTTTTGCATCTAATATAAAATAAACTTGATACATTAAATACAATTAAATCTAAAATATGACATACAAAGCAGTTATAGGTTTAGAAACTCATGTTCAACTAAATACAAACAGTAAAATGTTTAGTTCTTCAAGTGCTAAATATCAAAATTCTGAACCCAATACTTTAGTAGATCCTACAACTATGGGACTTCCAGGCGCATTGCCAGTAGTTAATATTAAAGCTGTAGAGAGTGCTATTAAAATAGGTATTGCACTAGATTGTTCCATTGCTAAATCTACAAAATTTGATAGAAAACAATATTTTTATCCAGATTTAATGAAAGGGTACCAAATATCACAATTTGATGAACCTATATGTATGAATGGCTTTATTATGCTTGAAAAGAAAAATAATAAAAAAATCAGAATTAATCGTGTTCATATGGAAGAAGATGTAGCAAAATTAACCCATATCAACTCAAATGGTAATTCATATAGCATACTAGATATAAATAGATCAGGAACACCATTAATGGAGATAGTGACTGAACCAGATCTTAGCTCTTCTGATGAGGTAATAGAATATATAGAGAGTTTGCAGAAAATAATAAGATACATCAAAGTAGGATCTGCCAACATGGAAGAAGGTTCTTTTAGATGTGATGCAAACATTAGTGTTAAAGAAGAAAACGAAAAAAAATTAGGAACCAAAGTTGAAATAAAAAATATGAATAGGATATCTGCAGTAGCTGAAGCTGTTGATTACGAAATAAAGCGCCAAATAAATAATATTGAAAATAATATAAAGATAATTCAAGAAACTAGAGGATGGTCTGAGGAAAGTAAAAAAACTATTCCACAAAGAACCAAAGAAGAATCAAATGATTACAGATATTTTCCTGAACCTGACATTCCTCCCTTAACCATTAAATCTTCCTGGATTGATCAAATAAAAAATAAACTACCAGTTTTACCTCAGAAAAGGAAAGAAAATTATATTAAGAATTATGAATTAAATGAATATGATGCCTCATTGCTAACTAATGATATAAACTTCTCAGATTTTTTCGATAAAACAATAAATTTTTTACCAAAAAATATTAAAAATAAAGAAACAATTAAATATTTGGCGAATTTGATGAATGGAGAATTTAATCGTCTTCTTAATAATGACTCAACCATGGTATTTAACAAAATAAAATTTACTGAAAATGATTTGGCCGAATTAATTCAGATTTATAAAAGTAATAAGATAAACAATAAAATTTTAAAAAATGTATTTGAACAAATGTGGAATACAGGAGAAAAGCCTGAAAAAATCATAATGGACAATAATATGTCAATCGTCACAGATACAGATGAACTTGAATCAACCATTTATAATATAATTGAAGATAACCCAAAAGCAGTTGAAGATTTTTTATCTGGCAAAGAACAATCAAAAAAATTCTTACTTGGTCAGGTGATGAAAGCAACTAAAGGACAAGCAGATCCTAGTGTCTCAATGAGTTTAATAAATGAAATTTTAGACAAAAAAAAATAGAAAGTAGGATATGAATCTTGGATAGTTTGTTTACTATTATAATGCTAATTTTAGCAATAATAATAATACTAATAATACTTTTACAAACTCGAGGAAGTAGTGCAGGCCTTTTTGGTCAATCAGATGGTTCATATAGATCCCGAAGAGGTTTTGAAAAAATACTCTTTAGACTTACCATTGTTTTAATTATAATTTTTGTATTTATCGCAGTATTAAATGTACGTTTCTAAATTTTCCGATAATGAGTGCCTTCTTTAGAATCTAATATTTCGATTCCTTTTTCTAGTAGTTGATCCCTTATGAGATCCGCTTTTTGATAATTTTTTTCTTCTCTAAACTTATTCCTAGATTCTATCATTTTATTTATTTCTTTATCATCAAAACTATTTGATCTATCAAAATCAAAGCCTAAAACAGATCCAAGTTTATATAATAAATTTATTCCTTCATTTACTTTTTTGTTTTGAGAAAAATTCTTATTTATATCATGCGTTAATTCGAATATTATAGCTATTGCTGAAGGGGTTCCTAGATCATCGTTCATTGCTGTTATAAATCTTTCTTCATAATCCTTTGTATCAAATCCATCTACACCTTTCAGAGTTAGAATTCTTTCAATTCTCTTCAATGAGGACTCTGCATTTTCTAAAGAATCTTCATCAAGATTACTGGGTTGACGATAATGACTCTGTAAAATCCACAATCGAATACAATTACCTGAATATTTATCTAAAGCGTCTCTTACATCATAAGAATTCCCAAGAGATTTACTCATTTTTTCATCTCCAGATCTTTTTAATAATCCATTATGAACCCAGAATTTAGAAAACAAATTACTATCATTAGCTGATTGACTTTGAGTAATTTCGTTTTCATGATGAGGAAAAATCAAATCTAGTCCCCCTCCATGAATTTCTATTTCATCTCCTAAATGTTTTTTTACCATAGCTGAGCATTCAATATGCCAACCAGGTCTACCAAGTCCCCATGGACTTTGCCAGTGTATTTCTTCTGGTTTAGCTCCTTTCCATAAAGCAAAATCTGCAGGGTTTCTTTTCCCCGGTTCAGATTGAGTTCGTGTATTTTCGAGCATTTCATTTAATTTTCTTCTAGATAATCTACCGTAACCTTTATCATAGTTAATATCAAAATATACACTTCCGTTTGTTTCATATGCTGCATTTTTATGAACCAATGTTTTTATTAAATTAATAATTTCACTCATGTCTTCAGTTGCCCTAGGATGTACATCAGCTCTTCTAACTCCCAATTCATCCATATCTTGAAAAAAAGCTTTAATATATTTTTCGGCAACTTCTATGGGTGAAATTTTTAGTTCTCTAGCTTTGTCAATAATTTTATCATCAACATCTGTAAAATTTTGTACTCTTATTACTTTATGGCCTATAAATTCAAGATATCTATGTAACACATCAAAAGTGACAGTTGATAAAGCATGCCCCAGATGAGGACGATCATATACAGTAACACCGCAGACATACATCCTGACTTTTTTTCCTATTAGTTCTTCTTTTTTTCTTGTTAGAGAGTTATATAAATACATGATTAATAAATTTTTTTTATAGTTGTTATTGACTGAGCAGCTATTGCTTTTTCTGATCCTATAATTCCCAACTGATCTGTAGTAGTACTTTTGATATTGATATTATTGACATTTAAATCTAATGTTTTAGATAAATTAATTTTCATCTTTTTCAAATGATTATTCATGCGTGGCTGTTGAGCAATTATCGTATTGTCAATATGAAGAATCTCAAAACCTTTTTTATTTACCATATCTTTTATTTCGGATAACATTATCTGAGAATCAATATCCTTAAAAGAAGTATCTTCAGATGAGAAATAATGACCGATATCTCCCAAACCACATGCTCCTAAAATAGAATCTATAATTGAATGGATCAAGGCATCTCCATCTGAATGACCTTCCAGTTTAAAGGGATAATCTATTTTAATCCCACCCAAAGTTAAATATTTGTGAGGTATTAATTTATGTACATCAAAACCTATACCATACTTTATATTTTGATGAAAAAAATCAATATCAGATTTATTTGTAATTTTTAAGTTTTCATGCGTTCCTTTTATGATTTTTACTTGAGTAGAGGAATCATCAAATATTGAAGAATCATCAGTTAAATTTAGTAAATCTTTTTTCAAATTTATATTATCAACTAAAACTTTACGATCAAAAAATTGTGGA
>CEVQ01010459.1_pt1 | contig 24960 bp, 23 predicted proteins | sample 356551 | NCBI WGS metagenome assembly CEVQ01 (sample SAMEA2623756, study PRJEB7988) | marine metagenome | biome: marine biome (ENVO:00000447); feature: mesopelagic zone (ENVO:00000213); material: "saline water (ENVO:00002010), including plankton (ENVO:xxxxxxxx)" | depth 250 m | reverse complement strand
GCCTCTTTGCTCCACTCTAGAATATCTATCTTCTCACCTTGGAGTTCGTTTACGATGCTTTGAATTCGAACTCCTCTGAGTCCCACGCACGAGCCGACAGGATCTACGCCATCTTGGCGGGCTCTGACTGCAACTTTGCTTCTTGAACCACTTTCCCGAGCGATACTTACAATTTCCACTGCCCCGCTATATATTTCGGGCACTTCCTGTTCGAAGAGACGCCGTAAAAGCAGTTCGTCGGTTCTTGAAACTATAAGTTCTGGTCCTCTGATAGATTCTTTGTCGATCGCTTGCAGGAGGACCTTGATCATTGATCCCTGACGGTACCTTTCTGAGGTAACCTGTTGACTGATAGGCAGAATGGCTTCCGCCCTGCCCATATCTACAATAATTTTTGTGGGCTCAATTCGTTGGATAGTCGCCGTGACTATCTCTCCTTCTCTACCTTCATATTCTGAAAGTATAATTTCCCTTTCAGCCTCCCTAAGCCTTTGCAATACAACTTGCTTAGCTGTCTGCGCGGCTATTCTTCCTGCGCTGTTAGGGATGTTCTCGGTCGCTATGGTATCTCCCACATCTGCTGTTGGCTTGAAGGTTTCTCGTGCCTCTGAAACTGATATTTCTTGTAAAGGGTCTTCAACCGTATCCACTACAGTTTTTATGATGTCTACTTGAATGTCACCTGATCCAGGATCTAGTCTGACAGATATATTCCTTCCCTCAGTAACGCTGTCTTTTTTGAATGCTGAGACTAGGGCAACCTCAATCGCTGACATGACCTTATCTCTTGGGAGTCCTCTCTCTGCAGCGAGCTGAGTTAAAGCGACCAGGAAATCACTTTTCATGTTCCCTCACCTCCAGCGAGTAATTTGTCTATATAACAAAGAAAGAGGGGGTTACCCTCTTTCTCTAAAAACATTCGTGTATAAGCGTCTTCTATCCGCCACGATATTATAGCAAAATAGGAAGGGTAAAACAACTTGGTGATTAGGGGATAAAGGATGGTGTGTTGAGTAAAATATTGAGAGGTTTTCTGTTGATTATTCAGGTATTACATATTAAGAGGTAACATGCTGGTTTCATTCTTTGTAAAACACTCAATTAGCATCTCTAAATTTGCTAATTTATCAATCTTATCGTTCATGATGATAGTTTTTTTGTCATTCAGTATCTCTTGCTCAAGGTCTGAAACAAAAAGACTTATGGTTTTTTCCGCAGCGAGTCTTGTAGATGTCCTTCAGGAAACTGCTGATGACTTTGAACAAGAAACGGGCACAGAAATATTGTTCAATTTTGCAGGTTCACAGACTTTGGCCGGGGAAATATCTAATGGTGCGCCTGCGGACATATTTATTTCTGCCGGTAACAGTCCGGCGACATTTTTGGTTGAGGGTGGTCACATTAATGAGCGGGACATTCTTGAACTGGTAGAAAATGTTTTAGTCGTGGCTACATCTGATAACGGTGAATTTAGTGATTTTAGCGACATCCAGGAATTAGTAGAAATGGACCGTATTGCTATAGCTGACCCAGATTTGGCCCCAGCGGGAGAATATGCCAGGGAAGCTTTGGATAATATTGGCGTTTGGTCTTCGATCTCGAAGAAGACTGTATTATCGTCAGACGTTCGCACCGCTTTGGCTTATGTTCAAACTGGTGACGTTGGTGCGGCTGTAGTTTATAGGACCGATGTGCCAATAGCTGCAGGAGTTTCAACAAAATTACTCATTCCTAGGGAACACCATACTCGTATCGTGTATCCTGCAGCGGTTGTGAAAAATGCGAGAGAGCCAATGTTGGGTAAGGAATATCTGGAATTTTTGAGAGCATCTTACGTAACTTCAGTCTTCGAAAAATATGGATTCGTTTCAGTTAGATAAAAATAAATGGATTCATGAAATACTTGTTGTAGTGTAAATTCTTATGCGCTCTTAGTTAACTTATGATTGAAATTTAATGTTAGAAGTAACGTATATAACTCTTAAAGTGGCTCTAGCAGCCACTGTTATCAACTTTCCTTTTGCACTCTACATCGGCTGGATTCTGGGGAGAAGAAATCCCAGAGGACGCCTAATACTGGAAGTATTGATATCGCTTCCACTAGCCTTGCCACCTGTTGTCACTGGGTACGCTTTGCTACTGGCGCTAGGCAGCAGAAGTCCCATCGGATCCTTCACGCAGTTTGTTTTTGGGAGTGACATCATATTTACCTGGGTAGCTGCATCATTGGCTGCTGCAGTAGTGTCTTTTCCCTTGATGGTTCGATCAATTATCGTGGCGATGTCGGCAGTAGATCCCCGGCTCGAACGATCTGCTAGATCCTTGGGTGCTGGTCCTGTGAAAACCTTTTTTTCTATAACACTTCCCTTGTCTTATCAGGGGGTAATTGCGGGTACATTGCTGGGTTTTGTTCGTGCTTTGAGCGAGTTTGGGGCCACGATTATCGTTGCGGGAAACATACCAGGAGTCACGCAGACATTGCCGTTAGCAATATTTGCCAAGGTGCAAACAGGTAGAACTTCGGAAGCTTTTGAACTCGTTGCTGTTTCAGTTATTTTGGCTGTTATTTCTCTTGCGATTCACAATTGGTTATTGTCTCGCTCAAGTAACAGAGGTGTCATATGAGTAGTTTGGGTGAGGCAATTAGGCTCGAGGTAAAGAAGAATCAAGGAAACTTCACTCTGGATTGTGAACTCGATATTTCAGATGGTATTACCGCTATATTTGGGCCTTCTGGTAGTGGTAAAACTACCCTTTTAGACTGCATAGCAGGGTTTCTTACCCCAGATGAGGGTAGTATCTCGAAATTTGAGAGAACCATTTTTTCGAGTGATCAGTCCATCGATATCCCACCTGACAAACGGGGTATTGGCTATGTAGTGCAAAATTCTGCGTTATTTCCCCATCTCACGGTAAAAGAGAATATTAATTACGGTTTTTCTCTGACTCCAAAGCGCAATAGGAAGTATTCCCTGGAAAAAGTCATGGAAATACTCGATATTTCCTATCTGTCAGAAAGAGAGACCGGAAATTTATCTGGAGGTGAGCGCCAGAGGGTGGCATTGGCCAGGTCATTAGCGGCTTTTCCCGACATACTTCTTCTGGACGAACCATTGGCTTCTCTGGACGCTCCGTTCAGAGGAGTTATTCTCCAAAAGTTGAGGGAGATATTCAGCGAATTACATATTCCGATGCTCTATGTCTCTCACTCAATATCTGAAGTTATGGCTTTGGCACATAGAGTGGCTGTTTTGTCTAATGGGAAAGTAATAGCTACAGGCAATGTAGGTATTCTTTTGCGTGATTCTAATGCAAAGCAGGTTGCGGATTTTGCATCTTTTGAAAACTTGCTGCAGGGGACAACCGGTTCTGTCGGAAGCTATGGCCAGAAATTTATTTCTATAGGCAATATTAGGTTGATACTTCCTGACGGACGATCCGACAAAGGGGAAACTGATGAAATACTGGTGTCTATAAGGGCATCCGATATTATATTAACTAAAGTCAGGCCGGTCGGACTAAGTGCTCGAAACGTAGTTGCGGCGAGAGTAAAAGAGATTCATCCAACAGATACATCGTTGTTGGTGGAATGCGACATAGGTGACTCGATCTATGTTGAGATAACAAATCATGCGCAAGATGAATTGAATATAGGTCCAGGCACAGAAGTTTTTCTAATAATTAAAGCCAGCAGTATCGTAGTATTGGACAATTGATTTAGAAGCTAGGTGTTTTGGGATCTCTTCTTTAAATTAAAAGTTGTCCTAATTCCTTCACGAGACTTCCTCTAGAAACTATGGTATCTACGTTATGTAGAGCTTCGATTTTTTCTGAAGGGTCCCCGTTCACAATTAAAATATCGGCTGACTTTCCGGGTGTAATAGTTCCGATCTCGTTTTCTTTGCCAAGACATTCCGCAGATGTTTTTGTAGCGCAGGTTATCGCTTCCATTGGACTAATACCCATACTGTTAACCATCACTTCGGGTATGTAGGCAAAGTCGTCGAAATGTGCGTTAGTCATTCCTGAATCCATTCCTGTAACGAATTTCACCCCTCGATCCCACATATCTCTGAGAATTTCAAATCGTCTTTCTGGATCTGCCATTGCTCCTGAATCTGCTCTTTTCACTCTTCCGCGAAGGTTGTTTAAGTGAGAAAGAGCTAAGGTTGGATCTACATATATGCCTTTTTCAGCTATTTGATCGGCAACATCAGGATCGTAATCGTATAGCTCGTCAGGATTTTCTGACATCCATGAACAGTGAATCAGGTTATGTATTCCTGCTTTGACACAATTCTTCACTCCCTCGGTAGCGTGGCAGTGAGCCGCGACTTTGAGCCCTAATCTTTCTGCGTCTTCAACAGCGTCTTTGAGGGTATTCCAATCGTATTGGGGAGCTCGTACATTGGTGCCCGGGGTAAAACCACCACCGGTAGACATGATTTTTATGTGGTCCGCTCCCAGCTTGAATTGATTTCTAATAGCTCTAACAACTTGTTCACTAGAGTCTGCTTCAGTACCAAACATATTACAGTGTCCGCCTGTGGTCGTAATTGGGGTTCCGGCTACCAACAATCTTGGTCCCGGAATGATGCCTTCCTCAATACTTTGTCTTAGAGGGAATACAACTTCATTTCTGCTGCCTAGGTCTCTCATGGTCGTAACTCCCGACGAAAGAGATGAGCGAACTGCTTGACTGCCTCTTAGCAAAAAGGTTTCGTTTGTTTCCGTAGTTATATGTTCGTAGGCGTCAGATTCTGCACTACAATGAATGTGAGAATGCATTTCTATGAAACCAGGCATTAGAGTTCCACCTGAATGGTCTATTATGTGTGCGGAGTCTAGATCTACTGAATTCAATTCAGATTGTGAGCAAACTTTAGTTATTGTTTCGTCTTCAACAACAACGGCTGCATTTTTTACAACTTCCGTAGCAGAACCATCTATCAAACGGTCAGCTTTTAAAACGAATTTCATGTTCGGTCTCCATAATGGAATGGTTGATGGCAAAAGTGGAATGTAGGCATTATATAGTAGTAATAACTTCTAGAGATTGCCTCTTATTCTGAGCAGCAATATACTTCGCATCCGTGGTACGTAGAGGGAGATTAATGACAGACTTAACTTGGGAAATGAATCCTTTTGGTGGGGCACTCGTTGATTCAAGATCGGTCGACCCAGACCCAAATATATTTTCGGACCAACTGAAACGTGCAATTCAAACCTGGAAACATGAAGACGTCAAAGTAGCATGGCTGGAGATTTTGCCGAGTTGCTTTTCAGCTATACCTATTGCAGGGGAAAAAGGGTTCATCTTTCATCACGCCGACAGTGATTCTGCAACTATGACTTTGGATATTCATGCAGGGTCTTTTATCCCTCCCTATGCTACTCACTATACGGGTATCGGGGGCGTAGTGATAAATGAAGATAATCAGATTTTGGTGGTTTCAGAGAAGTATAGGGCGGCGGGTAGGGGACCCTCTTACAAACTTCCGGGCGGAGCTTTAACACAAGGAGAACATTTAGCATCAGCCGCTGTTAGGGAAGTGAAAGAAGAAACAGGTATAGCCACTGAGTTTCAGGCTCTAGTATGTTTCAGACATTGGCATGGATACAGGTATGGGAAATCAGATATATATTTTGTCGCTAAACTCAAACCTCTGAGTGACATAATCACGATGCAGGAAGAAGAGATTGCAGAATGTCTGTGGATGGATGTGGACGAATTTTTGAGCTCCGATACAATTCATCTGTTTAACAAAACAATCGTTAAGGCAGCACTTCTCAGTAAAGGTGTTTCACCTGTAGAAATTCCAGGTTATGGCCCGTCAGAAGATTTTGAATTTTTTATGCCACCTGATGCTATGGCGTGAATATATTCTGTAAGCATTTTTATTTTTTTTGTTTCATTTTTATTGAAAATTTTATAAGTTGAGGTGACTTCAGTGAGTGAGAAAAATCTTAAGCAACGTATTCGTGATGGTGAAAAGCTTATAGGGGTGAGTGTTCCATTGGACGCAACCAAGTTAGAAATGGATTCTATAATCCAAAAAGACGATTATGACTTTGTGTTTACTGATAGTCAGCATGGCCCGTTCAACGAAGAGACACTAGTTCAGTTTTGTGAATATGCTTCTGATTTGGGAATTCCCTCACAATTTCGTATCAAACATACGAGACATTCTTATCTCATCGGAAATATTCTTGATCTTGGGCCTGTCGGTATAGAGGTACCTCAAGTGGAGGACATAGAAACTGTCGAGGAAGCAGTGCATTACTTCTATTATCCTCACAAAGGTGGAAGAAGTGTGGGAGGTGCAGCTCGACATGGAGTCGAAGGTAGGGGTGAAAGGCTACAATACGCAGACTGGTGGAACTCCACAGGATTTTTGTCTATTCAAATGGAGTCTCTCAGAGCTGTGACTACAGTGAAGAAACTTGCGATAGAGGGTGTGGATTGCCTTACATGGGGTCCTAATGATCTTTTATTTGATATAGAGAGCCATCCTAATCCTCTCCTGACAACCGTTGATGAGTGTGTAAGGCACGCTCTAGATCAGCTTGGCGATAGTCCCACTAAGATCAGTTTCAGAAGCTATGACTATAAATTGAGAGATAAATACTTTGATATGGGAGTGACAGTTCTAATGGAAAGCCCGAGATCGTGATACCTGAGTATGGGCTGACCTCATAGTGATGGCGGATAAATTCTCAAGAATCACTTAATTCGTCCAATTTGAAATTGACACCTCATTATCACGAAAGTACAATTTATAGGTTAATTTAAGAGGCTAGGATATGCCCAAGAGAACCTACCAACCAAGAAAAAGAAGACGCGCTCGAGTTCATGGATTTCGGTCACGAATGAGCTCGAAAGGCGGACGTAACGTTTTGAAACGACGTATGTTTAAAGGACGTCAAAGGCTTACTGTCTGAAGTTATAAAGCCGCGTGGGTGTAATGCTCATTCCGGGAATTGGCTTGTTTGCGTACCTGCTCTTCCAACAGTTTTATCAATACAAACCTTACATTTTAGTAAGATTTGGGCTTTGTGGTTGTATAGTTTGTATATGCAAAAGGAAATGCGCCTTACTGCTTCATCGGATTTTTTAAATGTTCGACAGCAGGGGAATAGTTGCTCAGACAGACTCTTCGTTATTGTCGCATCTAAAAGAGGGTGTTTCTGGAATAATGAGAATTGCCAATCCAGGTTTGGGTTTGTGGTTTCAAAAAGAATAGGTAACGCGGTGGTCCGAAATAAGTGCAAAAGGCGAATGAGAGAATCTGCTAAATTACTTGATGTGATAGCTGGGTATGACATTGTCTTTATAGCTCGCCGGAATGCTGATAGTGCCTCCTTTGATGAAATATGTGATTCTATGTCAAGGCTTGTTGATGTGGCAGGGCTCTATTTATCAGAATGAAGTATCTGGATGTTCCCAATAAGCTTTCACCAGTGAAACATGATTAGCCACAATCTTGGGCAAGGCCTCATTTGGATAATAAGCTTTTACAAGAGGGCTGTATCACCCTATATCCCACCAGCTTGCAGGCATGAACCCACGTGTTCTACTTATGCTTTGGAATCCATCAGTAAACATGGTTTGTGGAAAGGATCTACTTTAGCCATGAGGAGGATTCTTAGATGCAACCCACTAGGTACCAAAGGTTATGATCCGGTTCCGTAAAATGAGGGATAGTTTGTACAATTTTTTTTTGGAACGGAATGTGTCGACGAAACTTTTGCCGCTGTTTGTTAAATTAATATTGCTACTAACGTTATTGGCCATATTTATAGGTTGTTCACGTGTTGGAACTGCCCAAGGATGGTCCGGTGGTGTACTTGTGGACGAATCCCTAATTATCGGTAGTATGGACGGCCAGTTGCTTTCCTTAAACACTGAGACTGGTAGACAAGACTGGGCTCCTACTTTGATACGGGTAGATGATGATAAGGATGACAGGAGGGCGATATATGGCACCCCCGCAGTCTATGAGGGTGTCGCTTTTTTGGGTTCCTATGATGGAAAAATTCACGCCTATGATCTGGAAGACGGTGCCTTGTTGGACACTGAGCCAATTGCAGATGAAATTGTAGGGGCACCTTTGATAGAGAATGACGTGATGTATATTGGTTCAAGTGATGGTTTTATGCATGCTTTCAATATTTCCATCAGAGGCCAAGAAATAACAATGGAAAGAAAATGGAAATTTCAAACGGGGTCTAGTATATGGTCAACGCCACAAGTTTTTGAAAACCTTTTAATATTTTCTTCTCTCGATCACAAAATATATGGACTAGATCTTACTTGTAATACATGCATTGAGAGCGGGTCTCCGGAGTGGGTGTATGAAACCGGAGGGGCTGTAGCATCGTCGCCACTTGTGTTGAACGGAGAAGTCTATATTGGATCATTCGATGGCAACTTTTATTCACTGGACGCTTTGTCAGGTAAGGAAATCTGGCGGTTTACAGGGGCTTCGAACTGGTATTGGGGAAGTGCAATTACCGATGGAAGTGTCATATACGCTCCATCATTGAATGGAAGTTTATATGCACTCAACAAAAATGATGGAAGTTTGAGATGGGAAAGCAAAACAAAGGGAGCTATCGTAGGTTCCCCGGCAATAGTTTCCGATATGATTGCATACGGTTCCAAAGATGGGGATCTTTATGTTTCGGAGCTGTCAACCGGGATAGTAATTGGTAGTTGCAGTACGGGGGACAAGATTGAGGCGCCTATTATTTCGGACGGTGATTCTGTTTACTTTAGTGTGAGGGATCACTCCATCAGGGCTATTCAGATAAAAGGGAATGGGAATCCAGATGAAAAATGGGATGCGCCCTATTTTTCAAACAAAGCTAAAGACGGAGAAATCCCGAATCCCAGCGATTGGGCCCCTTCTTGTTGATAGTATTTATTTGGCACAGTAAATATGTGAGTAAGTGAAGGTTAACTAGTGGAACTATTTGGTCAAATATGGAGCAGCGTCATCGTCCAACCGATGATAAATTCGCTGATTTTTCTATATAGCGTTGCTTTCAGTAACTTCGGAATCGCGATCGCGATATTTACGATAGCCATAAGAGGGGTGATGATGCCTCTTACTGTCAAACAAAGTAGGCAGATGAAAGCTATGTCGGCTCTTCAGCCAAAAATAAAGGAGATTCAGGCCAAATATTCCAAGGACAAACAGAGACAGTCTCAAGAAACGATGAAACTCTATAAGGAGCAAGGAGTCAATCCAATTGGTTGCCTTGGCCCAATGTTCATACAGATGCCTATATGGATTGGACTATACCAAGCTATTATAAAAACTGTTCCATCCACCCCGGAAAGCCTGGTTGGGTTGTCGACTAACCTTTATCCGTGGTTGCCGATGGTAAAAGATGTCATTCCACTGGATAGTTCTTTTTTGTGGTTGAATTTGGCTCGTCCTGATACCTTACCAGTCCTGCCAATTATGGTTGGCGTTTCAATGTTCCTTATGCAAAAAATGACCATGATGCCTGCGGCTGATGACAAACAAGCATCAACTAATAAAATGATGCTATGGATGATGCCTTTAATGTTCGGTTTTTTTTCAATGCAGTTTCCCAGCGGCCTGGCTTTATATTGGGTTATTTCAAATGTTGTGGGTATAGTTATTCAGGGTTTCATCACGGGATGGGACCCATTAGTGAATTTAGTAAATTTCAGAAGAGGTGTAGCACCAGAACCGGCAGTTTCACTGTCGGGCGCTACAGGCTCTGTAGTTGAGGAGAGTGAGCAATATGAACTCAATACAGATGACGGGGAAAACAGTGGAGGACGCGATAGAGATCGCCCTAAGAGAACTAGACGCCGACCAAGACGAGGTAGAAATCGACGTCGTTAGTAGGGGAAAGGCTGGGGTTTTTGGTATAGGGAGTGAACCTGCCAAGGTTGTAGTCACCCGTATTCCCGATCGCGTTTTGGTTTCAGATAATGAATTCGCTGACTCGGATACAGAAGAGGCAACTGTGTCACATGGAGATGTCATTGAGTCTGGAAGAGAAACGATCAATAAGTTGATTGACCTTATGGGAATAGAGGTGACTTCTACTTTGCGTCGAGCTGATAATGAAGATGGTGGTGGGCCTTTGTTCGAGATCGAAGGTGACGATTCAGGGCTCTTGATTGGTCGAAGAGGTGAAACCCTCAGGTCATTTCAATTTTTGGTTAGGTTCCTGGTAAGCCAAAGTATGGGTGAGAGAACCAATGTATCGCTGGACGTGGAAGGATATGATGATAGAAGGAAGCAATCTCTCACGAATCTTGCTAAAAGAGTTTCACAGAGAGTAGTAAAGACAGGTCGGTCGATAGAACTGGAACCAATGAATGCCCGTGAAAGACGTCTTGTGCATATGTCTTTGGCTGACAATGACAGTGTATATACAGAAAGTTCTGGTTCAGGAAATGATCGGAAGATTGTTATATTCCCCAGCTAGGTGGACATTGCCAATAAAACTTTAGATGATGTCCAATATCTAGCAGTAGGACATTTATCCAAGGACGTATCTTCTGCAGGCCATGTTGCAGGAGGGGCTGTCTACTATGGAGCAGTTACTGCGGGGCGGCTAGGAATCAAACCAGGTATTCTCACTTCTTGTGCTCCTGACTTTAATTTTCCAAGAGAAATTAGAAATTGGCCTATCCGTTACGCTGAATCAAGAACCACCACTACTTTTGAGAACATATACGGTTGCACTAATGATCGTACTGATAGAAGGCAGTATGTACATGATGTTGCTGACCCTATTTCTCTGGATATACTTCCAGAATCATGGAGACAGGCTTCTATTCTTCACCTCGCCCCCTTGCTTGATGAAATCCCTGTTCAAATCATTGACTTGTTTCCTGAATCATTGATTGTTGCTTCGATTCAAGGTTGGACTAGAAGAATTGGGATAAACGGACGAGTCTATGCTAGCAGTTGGGAGGGGTTAGACGTCCTGCCAAGAATTGATGTTGCAATATGCTCTCGACAGGATGCTTATAGTGAAGACGACATCGTTCATTGGAGTAATCTCGCCAGAGTTTTGATTGTTACAAATGGTAGTCACGGAGTTACCGTCTATTCCGGCGAAAGTGTGTTTGAATTGGAATCATTGAATGTTACCGAAATTGACCCAACTGGAGCCGGCGATGTGTTTTCAGCTGCCTTTGCGGTTAGATTCTTTGAAACTGGTAATTTACTAGAGTCATCCGATTTTGCATCAGTTGTTGCTGGCTTAAGCGTCCGATCTCAGGGAGTTTCGGCAATTCCCTACAAAAAAGAAGTCGAGCTATTCAGACAAAAACATCTATAACTTAAACATGGTCTTTGTGACTGTAACCCTTCAGTATTGTTGCTTAACCCATCACTCTTTTACATAATTGGTCTAAATAGTGTGGGGAGTTTTATATTAATTAACCGATAGTGTTTTAGTCCTGATCAAGTTGGAGAGTCATGGGCCTATCTTTAGAAAAATCCGCCAAAGTTGCGCTGTACATTTTTCTAGCGGCGGTCGTCGTATTTGTTTTGTATCAAATAAAAGGAGCTCTGTTTCCGTTTGTAATCGGTATTGTTTTGACATACTTACTTCACCCAGTTGTAGGTGTTGTAGAAAAGGTTTTACCTGGAAAAACTTTATATCCGAAGCTATCTCGGGGTATTTCTATATTCATAGTGTATTTGCTGGTAACTATTTTTCTGGTTGTAGCTTTCTTGCTAATAGTGCCCCCTCTTTTCAGTCAATCGACAGAACTCATAGGCAAACTACCGGTGTTTGTTAATGAAGCAATAAACAGGGTGGATGCTTGGAACAAAGGATACTCAACTAGCCTTCCAGAACCTCTACGATACGAAATAGGTGGTGTTTTGGCTGCCGTTGGTTGGATTATCGACAACCTGGGAGTCATTGTTCTTTCCTACCTACAAAGTTTTTTAAGCCGCACTGCTGTAGCCGTTGTACATGCTTTCACTCTTGTAATTGGTCTAATTGCGGTCCCAATATTTGTGTTTTATTTATTGAAGGATCGAGAGAAAATACGAGAGTCTGTCATAGACGTGTTTCCTCCTGATATACAGATACACGTGGTGTATGTTCTAAAAATTTTGAATCGCGTCGTTGGAGCATACGTAAGAGCCCAAGTTACACTTGCTGCCGTAGTTGGAGTTTTAATATCAGTTGGGTTGTTCTTGATTGGGGTGGACTACGCTATACTCCTCGGCGCAGTGGCTGGTGTGTTTGAGTTCATTCCCTTGGTTGGGGCTTGGCTTGGTTTCATTCCCGCTGTCGTGGTCGTACTTTCTACTTCCCCAGATAAGTTTATTTGGGTTTTGATACTTTACGGAGGAGTTCAACTCATTCAAGGGGCATTTTTGGTCCCGAGGATTCAGAGTTTCGCGATTAAAATACATCCGTTGTTGATTTTAGTCTCGATATTGATAGGGAGTGAAATTGGAGGATTATGGGGAGTGATTTTGGGACCCCCTGTAGCCGCTTCTGCAAAGGATCTCATCATATATTTCTCCAATGTGAAAAAGAATAATGTTCTAAGTGAGGTGGTTTCTACTCAAAGCCCTTCTATCTCTGAAGACACGACGGATTAAACAGTATAGTTAAGATGATAAATGTAGAGTATTTTGACGATAGAAAAATAGCGATTATAGAGTTGCCAGATAGGGATATAGATGAATCGACCCAATGGGATTTTGAAGACATCTGTAGCTCAATTTCACAGGATTCAAAAGTTAGGGTCGTGGTTTTAACCTCTAATTCTCCGGATTTTGCTTCGACTGTTTGGACAAGTAGCTTTAATTTGGCACCCTCTGTATCGGCGATAAAGCAACCGGTTTTGGGTGTCATATCTAGAAATGCCCATGGCATTGGCCTAGAGATACTTTTGGCATGTGACATAAGGGTTTGTGTGTCAACGAGTGAATTCTCCATGTCTCATCTTATGCACGGGGTGATACCTTCCAACGGCGGTACTCAGAGATTACCTAGGTTGGTAGGACAAGGTAGGGCTTTAGAGATCATATTGACTGGCAGACTTGTCAAAGCGCATGAAGCTCTTGAGATGGGTATGGTCCATCAGATCTCCGATAATGATCCTGTAAAGGATGCCTGCCTTATAGCAAAAAAAGTTGCTTCTCATGGACCTAAGGCGGCCCAATATCTCAAAGAGGTAATCTATGCGGGAGCCGAAATGACGTTGGGTCAAGGTATGAATTTGGAGGCCGATATGAGCGTTATCCTTCAAAGTACATCAGATAGAACAGAAGGTATCAATTCGTTTTTGGAAAGGCGCGCGCCAAGTTTCAAGGGAGACTAATCAATATTCAAAATCCTGTTGTTCTATATGAGTGTTCCGGCGATGTCGCGACTATTACTCTGAACCGCCCTTCTTATATTAATGCGTTTTCTGTACAAATGAGGGATGAGCTTTACGAAACGCTAAAGCTTTTACGAGATGATCCAAATGCTAAAGTGGCTATTTTGAAAGGATCTGGAGAACGTGGGTTCTGCGCAGGGGCAGACCTGACCGAGTTTGGCACTGCGCCGTCGCAAGTCATTGCTAGGGAGGTGAGATGGGAACGGGATTTATGGGGTCTTTTTCATACTCAGCCGAAACCGATAGTGGCGGCTCTTCATGGGTATGTGATTGGCTCAGGAATCGAAATAGCCTCATTATGTGATATTCGGATAGCGGCAGATAATTGTATATTTCGTATGCCTGAAGTAGCTCTTGGTATGGTGCCTGCAGCTGGAGGTACTCAAACTATACCGCGCCTGATTGGGACATCTCGTACTTCTGAATTTATATTGAGTAATAGGGTAATGGAAGTGGGGGAGGCAAGAAAGATAGGACTGGTAGACAGGGTGGTGCCCAGGTCGGAATTACTCAAAGAATGCCTGTCAGTATCCAGAATACTTTCAAGACATGATAATTCTGCACTTATCCTTGCGCGAAGAGCTATTTTGCTTGGATTAGATCTCTCTCTGTCGGAAGGTTTGAAACTAGAGAAAAGATTTGCAGAAACATTGTCAGTTGTTTAGATCATCCGTTGGCTGCCCGGCCAGGATTCGAACCTGGGTCGAAGGATTCAAAGTCCTTAGTGCTACCGCTACACCACCGGGCATTCTTCAACAGTATTTCAGTATAGAGCATTTTGACCAACAATATTGTCGGATCCTGTGATTTGTTTGTCGCCTTGATCTGGAATGTTATGGCAGGAAGGAAATCGAAAGAAATACACGAGTCGGAGAAAGTAAGGGTGTTGTTTTCAGATTTGGAATCAGATCCAGATTAGAAATACTGTCTTCCAAGCCACAGTCCGATCCCTGCAGCTGCTAATCCTACGATAACACTACCGAATATGTTTGTGGACGCTGTTATGTAGTCGCCATCTTCAAACAAACGAAAACTGGCTACCGTGACAGTTGAAAAGGTGGTGAATGAACCGCAAAACCCTATCGCCAGGAACATTGTGACTGCCTCTGGAAGATTCGTTCTAGATGAAGTCATACCAGCGATTAATCCCAGTATTAATGACCCCGAGATATTCACAGCGAATGTGCCTAAGATTGTTTGCCCAATTAACCCGGTTAAGAGCTTATCGACGCCATACCTAGATACGGCACCAAGAGCTCCTCCTACTCCGATCAAAATCAAATTCAACAGCGGCTACCTCGTACTCCAAATGCCAGATTTTACATATTCGAAGGCAGTTATTGCTGCAGTTGCTCCGTCGCCAGCTGCAGCAATCAATTGAGATGCAGACTGGCTTCTTATATCCCCTGCGGCTAATATCCCTGCCTTGGATGTTCTCATCCGAGAATCTGTTTTTATATGACCTCCGCCATCCAGCTCCATCAAAGGTGACAAATAATCTGAATTTGGTTCAAGTCCAACAAAGATGAATACCCCGTCAGTGTCGATTCGGGTAGTCTCTCCTGAGACCAAGTTTCTGAGAGAGGCTCCATCCACCATTTCATTTCCGTGTATTTCGGTAATTTCTACGTTGGTATGTATATTAATCTTGTCGTTGGCATTTGCCCTGTCTACAAGAACCTTTTGCCCATGGAGGGTTTCTCCCCTACAAAAGATTTCTACGCTGCCAGCGAAGTTTGTTAGGGTTAAAGCTTCCTCAAGGGCTGAATCACCGCCCCCAATTACGCAAACATTTTGGTCAATGAAAAATGCGCCATCACAAGTCGCGCAGTAAGAGACTCCAGCGCCTACCAGTTCGTCTTCCCCTTTAACTTGAAGCTTACGAAGACTTGATCCACCCGCAATTATTATTGCTTTTGTGCTTTTGGCACCAGCGGTAGTTTGTACGATCCATCTATCGTTTTCATCTGTAATATCTGTTACCTCAGATAATTCAATATCTACCCCGTTTGACATTGCCTGATCTTGCATTTTTGCTGTCAATTCGGCCCCAGATATACCCTCAGGAAATCCGGGATAATCTTCTATATGCTCTGAATTTATCACCTGTCCTCCTGGCATCAATTGCTCAAGAATAACCGTATTCAGTCCTAGTCTGGACGCAAATATGCCTGATGACATCCCAGCGGCCCCTCCACCTATAATTACTAGATCTTTTTCCGTCATTAAATTTCCTTCAAGTCTTACAAATTCCCTTGGTTTTTCAGGTCCATGAAAGCCAGTTCGAATGCATCCAAGGTTTCGTCTATATCTTCCTCTTCGTGAGTTGCGCTCAGTATAAAGCGCGTTCCCGAATGGACTCCTCTGTTCAATAATGCCAGATTCAACTGGGCATTCCGTATACTGTCGGTACTAATTTTCATATCTCGATCGGTCATCAGACATATTTCCCGATCACATTCATGTTCTACACCCAAGCGAAGGTGTATGAGTGAATTAATTCCGCTTGCACATCCTGGAATCTCAAGCTTAGCAAGAAGCCCATTCAAACCTGATTTTAACCTTTGGCCCATTGAGTTTGCCTTATCATTTATCGGTTCATTTTGTAGGAGTTTCAAAGCGGTAATCCCCGCTACTGCTGATAAGGGATTCGCATTGAATGTTCCGTTATGTGCAATGCGCCTGTTTCTATCCCATTCAGGGTCTCCTGAAGGCTCGATCATGTTAATTATTTCTGCCTTGCCAGCCACAGCCCCGCCGGGTAGTCCACCCCCCAATATTTTGGCCAAGGTCGTCATGTCGGGGGTTATTCCATAATGGCTCTGAGCTCCACCTTTTGAGATTCTGAAACCGGTCACGACTTCATCGAATATCAATACAATATTTTTTTGGAGGGTAAGATCTCTTAGTTCTTGTAAGAAGGAAGGAATTATTGGATTAAGTCCCATATGGGCGCCAGTTGGTTCTAATATGACTGCGGCAACATCATCATTTTCATCCAATACCTTTTGGACGACTGAAATATCGTTGGGTGGAATCACTATCATAGTTTCTGCAATCTCGTTTGGAATCCCACCTATCCCATCTCCATCGAAAGATACGTAATCGCTCCAACCATGAAAGTGGTCCTTAAATTTGATTACTTTTTTTCTGCCTGTGTATGCCCTTGCCATTCTGATAGCCATCATGTCCGCTTCTGTACCAGAACTGTGGAATCTGACCTTTTCTGCACTTGGTATCAAATCCATAACCATTTGACCCCACTCTATCTCTAGGTCAGTAGAGCCGCTGAGGTGAGTTCCTTTGGTGATTTGATTTTGTATGGCTGAAACTATGTCTGGATGGGAATGCCCCAGAATTAGTGAGCCATGGCCACTCCAAAAATCTATTATTTTGTTTCCGTCTACGTCATATTTATTTGGTCCCTGAGCGTGTGTGTAATACAGCTGGAACGGATGTTGTCTTCTAGCATCATGGGTAACTCCGTTGGGGAACATTTCCTTAGCGGTTTCATGTCTCAGTCTGGAATTGGGATGCAGGTCGATAAATTGTTGTTCAATGTCGGTAGGCATTTTTGTACCTCTTAAAAACTAAATGAAGTCCCAATAATGGAAAGTGGATATTGTACGTTGCCGTTGTATGATAGCTCGTGGACATTCAAAGAGAAAATAACCTTGTGGGTTTCTCTTTGATGTAGGTGAATATTTACCTTAGTTTATGAAATGGATTGTTAATGAAAAGTTTTTTTACACATCTGGAATGTACTTACTGCGAGAAGATCCATTCTTCGAACGAGCCTCAAAGGCTATGCGTAGATTGCGGTAAGGTACTGTATCCCCGGTACGATATAGAGTCTGCAAAGAAGGTTTTTGCTAAAGAACTACTTCCGCACCGTCAGGCCAATATGTGGCGTTATTTTGAGATGATGCCGATTTTAAATGAAAATAATGTAGTCACTCTTGGCGAGGGATTTACACCTATATTTGCCATGCCCTCCTTGGGTGAAAAATTAGGTTCATCAAAATTGTTTCTTAAAGATGAGGGGATAAATCCCACGGCGTCTTTCAAAGCACGCGGATTGTCTGCAGCTGTTTCGAAAGCCAAAGAATTAGGGCTCACACGGTTGACTATGCCCTCTGCGGGGAATGCCGCAGGTGCAATGTCTTCGTACGCTGCACGGGCCGGTATTGATGCCTTTGTGTTTATGCCTATGGACGCACCTGAAGCAAATCAAATTGAAGTTTACTTCACCGGCGGGGATTTGAATCTTATAGAAGGGCTGATAAGTGACGCTGGCGTTATTTCTCGGCAGAAGGCTGAGGAAATGGATCTTTTTGATGTGTCTACTCTACAAGAACCGTATAGGGTGGAAGGGAAAAAGACCATGGGGTATGAAATTGCAGAACAATTTAACTGGGAATTACCGGATGTAATAATTTATCCAACTGGTGGAGGAACCGGGATAGTTGGTATGTGGAAGGCTTTTGATGAAATGGAGCAACTGGGATGGATCGATGGAAGCAGGCCGAGAATGTATGCAGTACAGTCAGATGGTTGTGCACCAATAGTGAGGGCATTTGAAAATGGTGATGAGTTTGCAGAGCCATGGGAGAATGCGAACACATTTGCTGCGGGGATAAGGGTACCTGGTGCTATTGGAGATTATTTGATACTTGGAGCAATTAGGGAAAGTGAAGGTTCTGCTCTTTCTGTGTCAGATGAATCGATACTGTCAATGATGAAAACCGTGGCTTCAACAGAAGGAATGTTTATTTGTCCAGAAGGTGCTGCAACTGCTGTTGCACTCACTGAACTCATGGCGGAAGGATCTATCGTTTCAGATGAAAGAGTGCTTCTTCTAAATACCGGTTCAGGATTAAAATATCTAGACCTGTTAGGAGATATCAAAACCCATTTAACTGGTAATGCGGGTTGAATGGATATTCATGGATGCTGTTTACCTAAGTTCAACTGAGCTTACATGTGGAGCATATATTGTTAGGGAGCTTTCCATTAACATTTGGACCATGGTGTGATCTGGAACACATTCCGGACATTCCTCATTTACACCCTTAATGTACTTAACAACTAATTGGGCATCTTCGAAAGATATAAATTCTAATGAGCCTCCTTCAGAGGCCACTATCGTCTCCATATTCTCTAATACTGTTTGAACTCCTGCGTCCGTAGATTGGGTCACTTTATTAAATTCCTTTTTATACTTTGAGTATTAGTTAAGCCTCTCAAATACCGTTGCTACCCCTTGCCCGCCCCCTACACACATGGTAACGAGTCCTAAATGTGAATCACTTCGCTCTAATTCTTCCATTAATTTCACAGTCATTATTGCGCCTGTTGCACCAACCGGATGGCCAAGACTTATTCCACTACCATTTGGGTTAGTTTTATCGATATCAAGATTTAATTCCCTGATGCAATACAATGCTTGGGAAGCAAAAGCTTCATTTAGCTCTATTACATCTATGTCATTAACGGACATGCCTGCTCGGTCAATTGCTTTTTTTACTGCAGGGACAGGCCCTATCCCCATTATCGCTGGGTCTACACCTGCAACTCCTCGAGTATGCCATTTCATTCGGGGAGTTATACCGAGTGACTTAGCTTTTTCTTTTGACATCATCACCACCATGGCAGCTCCATCATTAATGCTCGAAGCGTTACCCGCTGTCACCGTTCCGTCTTTTTTGAAAACTGGTCTCAGTCCTGACAATCCTTCCATGGTAGTGTCCGAACGAGGACCTTCATCTGTTTGTATTTTGATTGGATCAGATCTTCTTTGCGGAACGTCCACTGTGGTTATCTGATTTGAAAATCGGCCTTCTGAAATTGCGTTGCTAGATCGAATATGACTGATATAGGCGAGTTCGTCTTGATCTTCTCTAGATACTCCAAAGCGCTCTGCAACATTTTCAGCAGTGACTCCCATATGGTATCTATTAACAGGACAACCCAGACCTTCAGTAAGTCCGTCTACTAAGGTGGAGTCGCCCATTCTGAGACCGTCAAAACGGGCCTTGTAATCGATAAGGTAAGGCACCTGGCTCATATTCTCGGTTCCTCCAGCAACTGCAATATCAGCCTCACCTGTTTTTATTAATTGTGCAGCCATATTAATTGCCTCAAGTCCCGAAGAACATTGCCGATTAATTGCAATCGTTGGAGTTTCTTCAGGGATACCTGACTTAAGGGAAGATAATCTCGCGGCATAACCTGCTTCCGCTGCTTGCACGGCGTTTCCAATAACAACTTCGTCGACCATATCTGGAGATATTCCAGACCTGTCTAGGGCGGCCTTTATAGCTGCGGCTCCCAGATCAGGAGCACTGACATCTTTAAATGATCCTCCAAATCTGCCAACAGGGGTGCGGGCCCCACTTACTATGACTACTTCCCTCATTTTCTTTCCTCCAGAACCAAGCATGCACACATAACTAAAACCTAGGATAAACATAACAAAGGGGTGTGAGCTACGCAATTCCGATAAGAAAAGTCTGGTTGTTAGGACAGTTTAATTAGGGGTCTTCTATGAAAATGACTGTGCTATTCTTGCGTTGTCTGTAGCTATCCAGTCAAGGGATTTTAAAGAAGGGGTTGAATGTTCGTAATAGGTACTGCAGGTCATGTTGACCATGGAAAATCCACTCTTGTAAGGGCGATTACTGGGATAGACCCAGATCGCTTGCAGGAAGAGAAAGACCGAGGTATGACGATTGATTTAGGATTTGCTTGGTTTTCACTACCCGGTGGCCAGGAAATATCAATTGTGGATGTTCCAGGACATGAGAAATTTGTAAACAACATGCTAGCTGGGGTCGGAGGCATAGATTTGGCTATGCTTGTGGTGGCTGCGGATGAAGGAGTGATGCCACAAACAAGAGAACACCTCGCAATTCTAGATCTGCTCAAAGTTCCGGGTGGTCTCGTCGCTATATCCAAAACAGATCTTGTTGATGATGAGTGGCTTGAGTTGGTCAAAATGGATATCTACGAGTTGACTGAAGGAACTGTTTTAGAGGGCTCTGGGGTGTACCCAGTTTCAGCCGAAAAAGGAACCGGATTAGAGGCTCTTACTGATGCTATTGATGAGATGTTTACGATATCGGTAAATCGCTCAGACAGTGGCCGGCCAAGGCTGCCAGTGGATAGAGTTTTTACGGTTGCTGGATTTGGGACAGTGGTTACAGGCACCTTGTTAGATGGGTCTCTAAACTCCGGACAGGAAATAGAGATGACACCTTCAGGCCAAAAAGGGAGAATTAGGGGTTTGCAAACCCACAAGAAAAAGGAAAATGTGGTGCATCCTGGGACGAGGGTTGCTGCGAATATCAGTGGAATTGATCAAGACCATATAACAAGAGGGGAGGTACTCACAGTTCCTGGATGGCTAAGACCTAGTGAGGCTTTTGACGTTAGATTGCATGTTTTGGATGAAGCTCCCAATGAATTGAGCCACAATATGTTTGTAACATTGCATACAGGAAGCGGTGAAGGAATTGCTAGGCTACGTCTCCTCGAAAATGATAAAGCTGAACCTGGATTTTCATATTGGGCTCAACTAAAACCTGAAAATCCTACTCCTGTAGTGCGGGGTGACTATTTTGTTATTCGTTCAAATATGACTACTCTCGGAGGGGGAGTGGTGGTTGATACACACGCAAAACGGCATCGAAGAAAGCATGTTCCTACGATAAAAAGACTTGAATCGTTAGAATCGGATTCTACTGTGGATATCCTGTTAAGCACATTGGAATCATCTGGAGGATCTCCTTTGGACTCCGCTGATATAGCGGAAAAGTCTGGAGTTGCTCTGACGGAACTCCATAGTGAACTGGCCTCTTTAGAGGAGAAAGATTTGATCGTCGATATAGGCGGAGGGTTATATTACAGTTCGTTAACATTGGAGACTACATCCACGTCAATCGTTAGCTGGCTTTCTGAATACCATGAAAAGTTTCCGTTAAGAATGGGTGCCAAAAGAGAGGAACTTAGAAGCAAACTTAGCTTACCGAATAATCCATATAACCATTTGATTACCTTCCTTACAAATAGAGAGGTAATTGAGGGAGATTCATCCGTAGTCAGCTTGTACGGATATCGGCCTTCACTTAAACCGCCTCAAGAGAAAGTAGTGAAGTTTTTTTTAGCGAAACTTGGTGAGAATCCTTATTCGCCTCCCACAAATCTTGAAATAGAAGAAGAGATTGTTAGTTTTATAACGGAACAGGGTCTCGTGGTGAGAGTTGGCGACGGGATTGTATTTACCTCTTCCGCCTATAGCCATATGCTTGAGGTGATTCGTCAGCACATAGATGAAAGAGGTGAGATAACTGTAGGGGATGTCAGAGATATATTCGGTACTAGTAGAAAATATGCTCTAGCGTTAATGGATTACATGGATCATCAACAAATCACGCGCAGGGTTGGAGATTCTCGTATTCTCAGGTAATCTCATCACGGGCGCAGAAATAAGAATTGGCGGTGGATATTATTCATGAACTCAAGTGGTTTGAATTCCAACTATATATGTATTTCAATTCCTGTTCGTGCATTACAAGTGTCGTATGTTTCAAATCTTCTCAGGGTGATTCAAGCGGCGATACGTGAGTTAGCATTGTCATCGAGCCATACTAGCCAGTTATTGTCCGAGAAACCAACGCCTGTATTGTCCAGCACGATTAGTTTCAGTGACGAAGAATCACTCATTAGGCTGTTTTTTACACATTCTGATTCACAGGAAGACTTATCCGTGGTCACTGAGGAAATAGGAAGAACATTTTTGAATTCCTTTCGGGAATTTCTAAGCGGGAATTCGCAATCTAGCCTTTTTGGTTTTAACGTGCCAGAAAATCGTTCACAGCACGATAATTCTCTTCATAAAAGGTATTCGTCTGTGTCAAAGTTGTTGAAAAGATATCCTGGAACTTTTCTGTCACATGCAGAAGTTTCGATCACATTTACTAAAGATGGTTTTGGAGTGTACTAATTGGCTCTTGATCTGGAGAGAACGGCCCATCAATTGGATACGATGATGTCGGGTCTTAAAGATTTTTCCTCTGTGCAAACAGATCGCCTTGGGGAATCATTGAATCTCCTCGAGGGTTTTGTGCAAGAAGTATTTTTAGGGAAATTAGATACTTCCTCGGGCCTGTTTCAGTGGACACCTCCGATATTCCCAGAAAGTCCGTCGAAATCAATAAAGGAGCCATCCATTCCTGTCGACTACTCGGTTGTTGGAGTTGATGGTTCACATATTGATGTGAATCGCCATATACCCGTCGATTGTTTCCTGATTAACACGGGTTCCGCTTATCTCAGGTACGGGGCGGCTTCCGAGGCACATTTATCAAGTAGTCCTAAACTTTTTGTGCCACCTGATGAAACCGTAATAAGTGATCCCAATAATCCTCACCAATTGTTGCAAATACAGGGGACTATATTAGGTGCTATTCGTGCTGTAAAAGAGATGGAAACACTGGCTATGCATTTGAAAAACGAGGAACTTGCTAATTCTGAGCCAGTCCCTGTTGTTGGGCTAGTGGACGGGACCCTTCTGTTGTTAGATTTGTTAAGGCCTGGAATTCCGGATTTTGTGATTGATTCTGTGTTAACGGAGGGTTTTTTAGGGGCTCTCAACGATATAAAAAAAACAGCTGAGAAGAGCGAGATTGTTGTAGCGAGCTATATAAGTCTTCCCGGGAGTGATGAGATTATAGATGGTGTTCGTATGCTTGCCTGCCCTTATACTAAGTCCGATTGTTTATACCACTGCGGAGATATTAAGAAGGGGACGCGTCCTTGCGATAGTGCCTCTGAAGGGCTGTTAGATAGAGACATAATGTCTAGCCTGCTGGAAGAAGGTGGGAGATCTGAATTATTCAAGAGTAATTTTCACGTCGCAAGAAATTATTATGGTGATAACGAAATAACCTTTTTTTATTTAAACACCGGATATGAAATAGCCAGAGTTGAAATGCCGGCTTGGGCTTCTGAAAAACGAGGAAATATTGATCTTGTTCATGCGGTCGTTATGGAGCAATGTAGAAAGGGTGGGGGATACCCAACTGCCTTGATGGAGGCCCATGAGCAGGCGGTTATATCGACCTCGGATCGACAGTACTTTCTCAACCTAGTCGAAGAAGTTTTAGAGAGAAATGGAATAGAGTTCACAACATCCCAGAAGGATAGGTCAAAACGTCTAAGATGGTTGTAATATTGTAGATATGAGCACTCCTTCTTACGAATACCCTTTTAGAATCGGGGAAGTAATTGAAAGTGACACTAATGAATTCACAACTCAATGTTATGAATTGTATGGTGCTCCATCTCTTGGAACGCTCGTAAAGGCAGGAGAAACGGAGCCTGTTTATGGTGTGGTCAGTTATTCCCATACTTCCGGTCTCGATCCGACACGAAGACCTATAGCAAGAGGAGAGGGATTAGCATCTGAAGATTTGGTTTATGATGAAAACCCACAGTTGAACAGATTACTAACCACGAACTTCAAAACGACCATCGTTGGGTTTAAATTTTCTTCCCAGATAACAACATATTTACCGCCAAGGCCGCCAAGAATTCATTCGTTTGTTAGCCAGTGTGAAAATACTGAGATTTTGACTTTCGCGAAATCACTCGATTTCATGAGTTCGATATTAGGTGCCAATTTGCCGCAATCAGATGATGTGGCAGCGGCGTTCATAAGATATGCCTGTCAAGCCCTGCCGGAAGAAACCGAACTCCGTGTTGAGTCAGCAAAGCGCCTGGCTTCACTTCTTGGAAATGACACCAGAAGGCTCGAAGGAATTCTTAGGAGGATTCCAAATGACTGAGGTAAGTAAGATCGGAGTTGTTGTAGCTGGGTCACTTGGGGAAGGAGTGAAGGTGCGCCTAAATGGAACCACTTCCGTGGAAGATATAAAAGTCGGTTCAAATGTTGTAATTCAAGGGCAAGAAAATAGATTTTTTGGGGTCGTTACCGATATAGCATTGGAATCATCTGATCCATCTCTACAGTTTAATCTTCCAGATGTCTCAGATAGATTTATAAGGGATGCCTTGAGTGGTACGTCGGCATATGGGGCTATAACTGTGGAGCCCATGCTTACCATTGGCATTGATCAGTATTCGGATGCCACTGGCCCAATGCCCTCAAAAACGATCCCAACCCATTTCTCTGAAGTTTTGGAAGCCACGGAAGATGACATAAATAGTGTTTTTGGTTCGGAAGCCGATGGGGGATTTTGGATTGGAAGTCCTCTAGATATGGAGGCTAAACTCTGCCTAGATCTTGATGAAATGGTGAAGAGGAGCAACGGGGTTTTTGGCAAAAGCGGTACTGGGAAGACATTTTTAACGAGACTTCTTTTGATAGGTATTTTGCAGAGTGGGAAGGCTAGTAACCTGATTTTTGATATGCATAACGAATACGGTTGGAAAGGAACCAGTGAGAGTAATTATGATGTCAAAGGTTTGAAGCAGCTGTTTGGTTCGAAAGTCTCCGTTTTTTCTATGGACTCGGAAAGTGCCCAGAGACG
>CEVQ01140940.1_pt1 | contig 25055 bp, 25 predicted proteins | sample 356551 | NCBI WGS metagenome assembly CEVQ01 (sample SAMEA2623756, study PRJEB7988) | marine metagenome | biome: marine biome (ENVO:00000447); feature: mesopelagic zone (ENVO:00000213); material: "saline water (ENVO:00002010), including plankton (ENVO:xxxxxxxx)" | depth 250 m | reverse complement strand
TGAAACAATTTTGAATTTATTATCTTTATTAATAGAATTTCCTTTTTTTACATATAAAAATCATTTCATTTGAATTTTCATCATATTTGCCTCTATGATAATCTCCGAAAATATCAATTATTTCTAATCCAACTTCATCAGTTATTCTAATTACATCTTCGATATAAAGAAAATTTTCTATAGAAAATAATTCTACAGATAAATCTCTTATTTCTATTTTTAGAAAATTCTTATGTATTCTTTTTATATAATCAACTTCACTTTTGCTATATATTTCATAATTTTGCTTATTTAGTATTTTCTTTATTACAAAAGTGTAATTTTTGTTAGGTTTATAAAGATTAGGGTTATGTAAATCAAAAATTAATAAACCATCCTTTTTTAGATGTTTGGACCCATTGCATAAAGCTTCAGTTTGATTATTTTCTGTTCCGGCATTCATTAAGGAATAGGACGGATATATAACTAGATCATGAAGTTTATTGTTTGTAGTATTATTGTTTTCTCTGATATCCAACTTTTTCATATCCTCTTTGATCAAAGTAATTATTCCTTGTAAAGGTTGTTGTATCTTCATATTTGATTCACAAACATTAAGCATATCCTGACTATCATCAACTCCGATCCAATTTACTTTATTTTTAAGGCAACTTAAAGGAACTCTGCCAGTTCCTATCCCCATTTCAAGAATATTTTTTGTTTTTGAAGTAATAAAAGACTTGTAGAATTCTAGGTCATTTGGAGAAATCAAATTGTAAATTATATCGTACCATTTTGACCATTCTTTATAATTAGTTTTAGTTTGGCTCATTTTATAAATCATTTGGGTTTACTTTATAAATTATTTATATATAAGTTAATAAAAGTTTAATGCTTAATATTTGTAATAATAAGTTAATTATATGAAATTATCATCAAGACAATCTAGATTGGGCACGGAAACCGCTTTTGAAACTTTGGCAAAAGCTAAAAAGCTTGAAGCTGAAGGGAAAAATATAGTACATCTTGAAATAGGTGAACCTGATTTTGATAGCCCTTCGTATGTTATTGATGCCGCTAAAGAAGCTTTAGATCAAGGATTCACTCATTATGGTCCATCAGCAGGTCAACCGGAACTAAGGAATGCAATTGCTATTCATCAAGGTGAATTCAATGGATATTCAATTTCACCAGAAAATGTTATAGTTACACCCGGAGGTAAACCTGTAATGTTTTTTTCTTTATTGGCGTTAATTGAAGAGGGGGATGAAGTAATATATCCTAATCCAGGATTTCCTATTTATGAATCAATGATTAATTACTCTGGAGGAACGCCAATTCCTATGAAATTGGAAGAAACAAAAGATTTCAATGCAAACATTGATGATTTGAGAAAATTGATCACTAATAAAACAAAAATGATGATTATAAATTCTCCTAATAATCCTTGTGGATCAGTGACGACTAAGGATGATTTGAAACAAATTGCTGAGATAGCAATAGAAAATAATCTTATAGTTCTTTCTGATGAAATTTATAAAGATATGTATTACGAAGGAGAACATTATTCCATAACAAAATTTAATGGAATGAAAGAACGGACAATCATACTTGATGGATTTTCTAAAAGTTATGCTATGACCGGTTGGAGATTGGGATATGGAATTTTTCCGGACTTTTTAGTTGAAGATATAACCAAATTGATGACAAATTCTGTTTCTTGTACTTCTGTTTTTAGTCAAATGGCTGCTATAGCTGCCCTGGAAGGATCTAGGGAATTCACCATAAACATGATGGAAAAATTTAAGATAAGAAGAGATATTATTGTTAATGGTTTAAATTCTATTGAAGGAGTAACTTGTAGAACTCCTTTAGGTGCTTTTTATGCTTTTCCAAATATTTCTGGAACAGGATTATCAAGTTCTGATTTCGCTGATATAGCATTAAATGAATACGGGGTAGCCTTATTGTCTGGTACAGCTTTTGGTGAATATGGGGATAATTACATTAGAATTTCTTTTGCAAATTCTGAGGAAAATCTTTTAAAGGCGATTGATAGATTAAACGATATGATAAAAAAACTATAAAATATTTATATCCAAAAATACACCTTTGCCACGCGAAGTTTTTATTAAATCCAAGTTGTTAGTTAAATTGTTTGCTTTTTCTCTTATCCTGAATATGTGAAGTCTCATAGCTGACTTATTTATGTTTTGATTGTCAGGCCAAAGTATTTTTTCTATTTCTTCATATAATAAAACTTGTCCATTTTTTTGGATTAGATTTTTTATTATAAGATACTCAGAATTAGATAAAGAAATTTCCTTATCTTTAAATTTTAGTAACTCCAAATTATCGTCTAGTTCGAAAAAAGAAGCTTCTTCAGATGTTTTTTTTTGTTCACTTGAAAAAACATTGTTAAAAGGTATATTATCTTTATTAGTTTCTAAGTTTCCTAATTTTATTCTGTTATAAAATGAAATCAATTTACCTATTGATTCTAATTTATTTTCGAGTAAATTAAATTCTTGATGTCCATCAAAGAAAACATAAACACAAGCACTAGTTTCTAGGCGATTGAGGATTGGTATTGCAATAACATATTTGAATTTAATTTCACTGAACCAATTTGGGAATAAATCACTGTCTTTAATTTTGTCATATATTTTAGAATTACCTGTAGATCCTGTAATGATTGCTAATGTATTATCTTGATTGAATTCAGAATTGAAAGACTCCAAATTTAATTCTTCAGAGCTACTAAAAGTTTTTGGTTTAAAAGACCCATTCATTTTGTCCATTTCAGTTATTATCACACATTCGCTATTAGATATAATTCTTATAGAATTACATAAATCTTTATCATTACTTGTTTCTTTGTTCAGGAAATCAATACCATCAATTATTCTAGTTTTCTCATTAAGATCAATAATTCTATTATTTAAATAATCATTTTCTTTAGAGAATTTAATAGATTGATTTCTGAAAAATAAAAAACCAATAATAAACAAAATAAGGAAAGAAGCTAAGAATGTAATGACTGAAATTATAAGCATAATATTTTTTTCTATAAGCTTATTTTATTTGAATTTGAAATTTATTATCTACTAAGATTTAATATCTCTTTGATAGAAAACGTAAAGTCCTATAATAAAACTTATTATAATCAATAATGAAATTACCAATATGTGAAGAGAATTTACTCCATTTTGTATTACAGCATTACTATTATAATAATAGTGCAGAGCAATATATCTAGTGAAGTCTAATTTATCTACAACGGTGTATATGGAATCAAATACATACCCTGTAATCGCAATAAAAGCAGTAATAGATGCTGCTATAGATCTTTTACCTGTAATGGCTCCAATAGAAAACGAAATTGATCCAGTACACAACCCAAAACTAAATAAAGCAATTGCTGCATAGAGAAGGTTTGTCAAACTAATATCAAAATTGAAGACTAATGATCCTATTCCAAGTGTTATTGAAAAAATTATGGCCAATAATAAAATACAAAAAACAAGGGCTAAATATTTTTCTATATAAAATCTAGTTCTAGAAATTGATAAAGTTAAAATTTGATCTATTGTTTTATTTCCTTCTTCTGTTGCTATTGATGAAGAGCCTATGGTTATCCCAAAAGCTCCAATAATTAAGGGTCCAATAAGATGCATAAATTCTCCATTTAAAAATCCAGTAACCGATAAATCATCTCCAAATCCGGCAATTGCTTTTACAGCATCGGGGAATAAATCTAACATTTGTCCAAATGTATCTGAAAACAAGGTCCAAAAATACGTCAATAATAGAGTATATGCAACGGCTCCTAAGCAGAAAGAGATTATTTTTTTTCGGTTTTGATAAATATCGTTTCTTAGAATATACATTTTTTTAGAAATACTCCAATAAAGTTTCATTCAGATCTGAAGTATCAGAATAAAGCTGTTCTATTTTATATTTTGATAAAAATTGAACAAAATCGTTCATTGATCCTGCGATATAAAAAATGAACTCATCTTCATTTCTAATATAATTTTTTATGGATTTGTTTTTTTTGATATCTTGTATTTTTGGGGTCTCAACGAATGTAACAGTTATTTTTGTTAAAGACTTTCTGTTTAATTCTTCTTTACTTTGTGAAGCAATTACAGAACCCTCTTTAATAATAGTGATACGATCGCAAGTATTTTGAATTTCTAATAAATCGTGAGAAGACAGTAAAATAGTAGATCCAGAATGTTTTTCTTCTTCTAAAAGTTTACGAAACTCTCTTTGAAGGTTTGGATCTAAACCACCAGTAGGTTCATCAAGAATTAATAATTTTGGGCTTTTCATAAATGCTTGAACTATACCTACTTTTTGTTTATTTCCTTTAGATAAATCTGCTATTTTCCTGTTAAAATCTAAATCAAATCTCTCAGAAAGTTCTTCGTATCTTTTAGATTTACTGTTTTCTAATCTAAGTAGGTATTTGAAATAATCTATAGATTTCATGTTTTCATATGATTTGAAATCTCCAGAAAGATAAGATATATCTTTTCTTAGAGTATGATTATTTTTTTTTATTTTTTCCCCCATAAGATACATATCTCCAGAAGTTACATTTGTTAGCCCTAAAAGACATCTCATTGTGGTGGTTTTACCTGCTCCATTTGCTCCTAGTAGTCCATGAACTTCCCCTTGTAATACTGAAAAGTCTATTTCATTTAGGGCGGTGAAATCTCCAAATTTTTTTGATAATTTTTCTACTTTTATAACTGTAGTCATATGCAATTACTACTAAATATCTTTTGAGTACATTTCAATAGATTCATCATCAAAATCTGCATTTGAAAATACTTTTTGAACATCATCTAGTTCTTCTAATTCATCTAATAATTTTAATGTTTGACTTGATTGACTTTTGTCTAAACTAACAGTTGAATTAGGAATTAGAGCTAATTCTGCTTTATCAATTGTAACTGAATCATTTTTCTGAATCTCTTTCTGAATATTGGAAAGATTAGTATAGGAACAAGTTATCTCTATGATTTTATCTAAAATATCAAAATCTTCTGCACCTTGATCAATAGTATCCAATGCAATAAGTTCTGGGTCCCCATCTGCTACTGTCATTACAATCTGACCTTTTTGCTCAAAGTTCCATGATACCGCCCCAGTGGTTGCAAAAGTTCCTCCAGCTCGAGTTATAGTAGATCTAACACTTGCTGCAGATCTATTTTTATTATCAGTAAGAGTTTGAACTATGATTCCAACACCTCCTGGACCAATACCTTCATAGGTGATTTCTTCAAAGGTATCTGCTCCTTCAGCATTATTCCCTGATCCTTTAGCAATTGCTCGATCAATATTATCCTTTGGCATATTTTGAGATTTGGCATTATCGATTGCTAATCTTAATCTGAAATTCAATTCAGGATCTGAATCCCCACTTTTAGCTGCTACGGTTATTTCTCTTGATAGTTTGGTAAACAAAACCCCTTTCCTTGCGTCTTGAATACCTTTTTTATGTTTTATAGTGCTCCACTTTGAATGCCCAGACATAATATTTTCTCTATTTACACAATTTCCAGCATTATTTTAGTATTCTTTTTTGTTGAAGCTAGCTTTAATACGTTCCTAATTGATTTAGCAACTTTCCCGTTTTTACCTATTATTTTACCTTTATCACTTTCATCCACTGTCAACTTGATTATCGTTTTGTTATCTTCATCATACGATTCAACATTAATTTGATCCTTTATTTCTACTAGACAACTTGCTATGTATTCAACTAATTCTTCTGGATTAGTTGGATTACTATTTTTTTCCATTTTTTTTCTCTTTTATGGCAATTCCTTTGGTCTTCATTAGGCTATAAACTGATTCTGAAGGCTGTGCTCCGTTATTAATCCATTTAAATATTTTTTCTTCATCTATTGTAATATCTGGAGGATCTTGCAAAGGATCATAAGTGCCTATCAAATCTATATACTTACCATTTCTTGGAGACCTTTGATCGGCAACCACGATTCTGTAGAAAGGTTTTCCTCTGCTTCCCATTCTTCTAAGTCTAATTCTGACCATTTATATATACCTTGTAGTTTGTTAACAAATTAATTTTACTCTACTTTATGATCATTTATCCACACTGTTCCGTCAGAAAAAAATTCTTTTTTCCAAATAGGTACTGTTTTTTTTAATTCATCGACAAAAAAATTTGAAGATTCAAAAGCCTCTTTACGATGTCTACTTCTAATAATTAAAATCATACTTATTTCTCCAGGATATACATATCCTGTTCTATGGATCACCTCTACATTGTCAATTGACCATTTATCTTTAATTGTTGAAATAATTTGTGCAATTTCATTTTTGGCCATTTCTTCATATGATTCATAAAAAAGTTTTTCTACTTTTTTATTTTGGTTGAAGTCTCTAGTAACCCCATAAAATGTAACTATAGAACCATTAGTTGAATCAATATTTTGGGGAATAAATTCTTCGGCTAAAATTTTATTCTTTGTAATAATTATGTTGTCTTTAACTTTTATATTATTTCCTTTCCCACCACTTACCGGAGGAATGATTGCAATTTCATCGCCATCAAAAACCTCGGTATCCAATGTGCAATATTCCATATTTTTTGCATACATATAATTTTTCCTATTTAATATTTCAATATTGTGTTCCGAAGCTATTAATTCTAGTGTTTCTTTAATAGTTCTCACCCCTTCAAATGAAACATTTAATTCACTCATACCAATATCATCTTTGATTTTGGCGAAAAATTTTATTTTAATATTTGTCATTTCTTAAGTTCTTAGTTTTTATTTATAGTAAAATTATATTCTAGTTAAATAAAAGGGGAGATCGCATAGAGGCCTAGTGCACCCGCCTGCTAAGTGGGAGGGGTTTACGCCCCACGCGGGTTCGAATCCCGCTCTCCCCGCCATAAATTTGTTTTATACTTTAAAGTCTACATACTTTTGAGAAATAGGAAATGCTTGAAAATAAAAGAGAAATAGATTCTTACCATATTTGGACTGTTGGTTGTCAAATGAATGTTGCGGATTCACAAAGAGTTGATGTAGGTCTAAACAGGTTAGGTCTTGTAAAAGAAAACAATATTGAGAATGCCAATATTATTGTTCTAAATACCTGTGTAGTTAGACAATCTGCCGAAGATACTGCCACAGGATTATTAGGAAAATTATTAAAGTTTAAAAATAATAGTAAGCGTTATATATGTGTTACGGGATGTATGGTTGAGTCCAATACTAAAAACTTATCTCAAAGATTTCCACAAGTAGATTTGTGGGCAAAACCTCAGGAAACTTCAAAAATAATAGAAAACATAGCTGACTATTTAGATCTTTCATCTGAAGGGTGCGTTGAAAACCTTATTCCTAAAAAATCGAGCTATACAGAATTTGTTCCTATAGTTCAAGGATGTGACAAATTCTGTACCTTTTGTGTTATTCCATACAGGAGAGGTAGAGAGATAAGTCGAACAATTGATGAAATAATATTTGAGATAGAAACTTTGGCTAATAATGGAACCTTGGAAGTTACTTTATTAGGACAGAACGTTGATTCTTACGGACACGATTTGAATCCTAAAGTAGACCTGTCAGATTTATTAATCGAAGTGGAAAAAATCCCAATGATTAAAAGAATAAGATTTTTAACTTCTCATCCCAATGATATGTCAATAAAATTATTAGAAACTATAGGATCTTTAGATAAAGTATGTGAATCTGTAAATCTTCCATTTCAATCTGGCTCAGATAGAATATTAGCAAATATGAGAAGAGGATATACTAGAGATCAATACTTATCAAAAATAGATCAAATAAAAGTCATGTTACCTAATAGCACTATTACAACTGATCTTATTGTTGGATTTCCTGGAGAAAAAGAAGAAGATTTTGAAGATTCAATTGATATCTTGAAGAAAGTCAGATTTGATAAAGTTCATGTTGCCGCATATTCTGAAAGAAAAGGCACTTTTGCTTTTAGAAAAATAGATGATAATATACCAGTTAACATAAAAAGATCAAGGTTAAATATAGTTAATAGATTACAAGAAGAAATTCAACTTGAATTAAATAATAAATATTTAAATAGTGTTCATAAGATTTTGATAGATGGAAAATCTAAAGATAGATTCTATGGAAGGACATTGGGTGATAAATTAGTCTATATAAACGATATAAATTCATCTGATTTAGGCAACATCATAGAAACAGAGATTAATGAAGCTTCGCCTTATTCATTAAGTGGTAGTAAAATATAAAAAATGATTAAAAAATATTTATAAATTTCCTTTTTCCAAAAAATAAATGTAAAATGAAATACAAAAAAATATCTAAAAAATCAATCAATATTCATATTTTATATTTTATATAATAGAAACAAATGGTTATAAAACCTAGCAATAAAATAGAAATCCCTATAACAGAGTTAGAGCAGTCCGCATTTTGTCAAGATGGATCTAATTATAGAACACGTACGCTCGAAGAGGAATTCAAATCAGGTGTACGGTGGCAAAAAATACCTACAAGATACCTAAAGCTTTCTCCTGAAGAAATTCAAGAATCAATAGCTGATATAAAAAACTCATTGAAAAATAAAGTCGTGGTATTGGGTCATCATTACCAAAGAGAAGACGTCATAAAATACTCAGATATTCAAGGTGATTCATTTTTATTGTCAAAGCTGGCAAGTGAAATGGAAAATTCTGAAATAATAATTTTTTGCGGTGTTCACTTCATGGCTGAAACTGCGGAAATATTATCAAAAGATAACCAAAAAGTTATTTTGCCAAATATGGCCGCTGGATGTTCAATGGCAGATATGGCAAGTTTTACGCAAGTTAGCGAATCATGGGTACAATTAACCGCTCAGTTGCAATCAAAGGCAGTAAAGAAGCCAATTATTCCAATTACATATATGAATAGTACAGCATCAATAAAAGCTCTTTGTGGAAAAAATGATGGAATTGTTTGCACATCATCAAATGCATATAAAGCGTTTGATTGGGCGTTTGAAAGAGGAGAGAAAATTTTGTTTATTCCTGATCAACATTTAGGAAGAAATACTGCATATGATTATGGGATAAAAGAAGAAGAAATTTCAATATGGGATCCTTACGTTCCTAACGGAGGATTATCAGATATTCAACTATCTAACTCTAAAGTAATACTGTGGAAAGGACATTGCTCAGTTCATACTAGATTTACCGTTCAACAAATTGAATCTGCAAAAATGAAATTTCCAGATGTGAATATTTTGGTTCATCCAGAGTGTACAAACGAAGTAGTATCTATGGCTGATTTTGTAGGTTCAACTGAATATATAAAAAATACTATAAATGATGCCCCGGCAAATTCGAATTGGGCTATTGGTACCGAGATTAACTTGGTTAAAAGATTAGCAAATACAAACAAGGATAAAAATATCTTTTGTTTAGATGATATGATTTGCCCTTGTTCAACAATGTATAGAGTTCACCCAGCTTACCTATTATGGGTACTAGAAGGATTAGTTGCTGGTTATGTTATAAATCAAATAAAAGTAGAAGAAGAAGTAAAAGATTATGCAAAAATTGCTCTTCAAAGAATGCTAGATTTATAAAATAAAGGATATTCCAATAGATAACTCAAACATTCTAAATTTAGATACTATTATAGACTTAGCTATAGAAGAAGATCTATTTTTGGGAGACATAACTACAGAGAGCTTAAATCTTAATTCAGAAAACGTAACTTGTAATATAGTATCAAAGGCTAAAGGAATTTTATCTGGTAATGAAGTTGCCCGTAGAGTTTTTCAGAAAATAGATAAATCGATTAAATATACAGAACAAACAAAAGATTCAGAAACTTTAAATAATGGAACTGTAATCGCAAAAATATTTGGAGATAAAAACTCCATACTCAAAGCGGAGCGTACAGCATTAAATTTTCTTCAGAGAATGTCAGGTGTGGCATCATTAACTAATGAATATGTAAATTTAGTAAAAAACATTTCTATATTTGATACAAGAAAAACCATACCTGGATGGCGTACTTTAGATAAATATGCAGTTAAATGTGGAGGAGGGAATAATCATAGAATGAATTTAGGTGATGGATTATTAATTAAAGATAATCATATTTCAGCTGCTAATAAGCAAGGGATATCCATAAAAGAATTAGTGGAAAAATCAAGAAATAATTCACCTAAAAATTTGAAAATAGAAATTGAAGTCGACAGCTTAGATTTACTAACAGAAGTTGTTGAAACAAATGTTGATATTATCATGCTGGATAATATGACTGATAAAATGATTCAAAAATCTATCGAAATTATAAGAGGTAGAAAAATTATAGAAGTTTCTGGTAATGTTGATAAAGAAAGATTAGCTGAGCTTGATAACATTATGGGGATTGATATTGTATCAATAGGTAAAATTACTCATTCTGCAAAAGCCTTGGACATATCATTGGTTATATAGTCATAATCTAGAGTCCAACATTAATGTTACTGGACCATCATTTATTATTTTGATATACATTTTTGCTCCAAAAATTCCCGTTTGTATTTTTAAGTCTGTCTTTTTTAATTCATTTATGAACTCTTCATATATTTCAAATGCATAATCTGATTTTGCAGATTCTATGAAACTTGGCCTGCGACCTTTTTTTAGTTCACCATATAAAGTAAATTGACTAACAACTAAAAGTTCTTTTTTAGACTCAATTAAAGATTTTTCAAAATTATCAGAAGTTTCACTGGCGAATATTCGCATATTGATTATTTTTTTTACAAGATATTGAACGTCTTTTGAAGAATCATCATTTTTTATACCAAGTAATATCAATAAGCCAGCATCAATACTTGACACAATATTTTTATTAACTGTTACGGAAGCTTTCGAAACTCTTTGAATTAAAGCTCTCAATTTTTATTACTGGATTTAGTTTCTCTTTTTGTAGATTTGGCTTCAGTTTTTTTTGCATTTTTTTCGTTTTTTGTGGATTCTGTAATAGATTTTTTCTTTTGATCAGTAGATTTTTCAGTATGTTCTGATTTTTTTGACTTAGGTACCTGCTTATAATCAGTTGAGTAAAATCCACTTCCTTTGTAAATCACATTAGGAGTATCTGTCCATATTCTTTCTAGGTGAGGATTCTCTTCTTTAAATTTATCTATTGCACTAAAAGATAATAGATATTCTTCGATTTCACCTGTTTCATTATTTCTAAATTCATATGTAGGCATAATTTAATTATAACTTAGTACTGAAACCTTTATTATAATTTTTTAGTAAATTATCTGTTTCAAATGTTATATTATTGAATTTTATATCTTTGGATGTAACTATACCAATTTCTTCCCAATCAAAATCTGATAATAGTTTAGAAATTTTTTCTTTATTATTTGCTTTGAAAGAGAAGATCACTCTAGATTGATCTTCTCCAAACATAGCAGGTGCCCAATTCTCAGGTACATTCTTATTTATTTCAACCCCTAAATTATTAGAGTTGCATGATTTGATTAGTGCAATAACAATTCCTCCTAGTGATGTATCATGAGCAGATTCTATGAGATTATTATCCCCAAGTGTTCTTATTTTGTTTTGTAGAACAATTTCATAATCTATATCAAAAAACAACTCTCCCTCTGCATTATTCGAGGTTATATTTTGAAATTCACTTCCTGACAATCCTTTTGTTGATCCCCAAAATTTTTTACCAAGTAAACCAACAGAATCTCCTGTTTTATTAAATCCTAAAGATGGTATTTTGTTTTTTTTATTCATTATTCCCATAACTCCTATAATAGGAGTAGGGTAGATTGAAGAAACATGTCCCTCATTAAACAGACTTGCATTTCCACTTATGATGGGAACATCAAATTTTTCACACGCCGAATTGAAACCTTTAAATGTTTCAATTAGTTCATAAGCCCCTCTTTCTGTTGTAGGATCACCAAAATTCAATCCATCTGTTATAGCTATAGGAGTTCCTCCCATTACGGAAACATTTCTGCAAGCTTCAGCTATACTAATTTCTGCTCCAGTTTTTGGATCTATATGACAATATCTTGAATTCCCATCACAAGAAAATAGAAGCATTTTTTCGGTGCCTTTTATCCTTATTACTGCAGCATCTTGACCAGGTTCTATCACCGTATTTGTTTGTACGTGATGATCATATTTTTGATATATAGTTTTTCTTGAAACTATATTATTTGAATTTATCATTTTATTTAAATATTTTTCAATTATTTGTTTTTCAAATGATAAATATTTTTGTTCCAATTTGAACTCATGTTTTTTTGGTTTGAAACCTTTTATTATCTTGTCCAAATCATATTCCGGAGCTTCTGTTAAAATGTTTATGGGAGTATTAGAAAGTAAAATATTTTTATTAAATACACTGGCATCATTTCCTTCTGTAAATTCGCCTATTATTGCACATTTCAAATCCCATTTATCAAAAACCTCAAAAATTTCTTTCTCTTCATTAGGAGTGACGGCTAATAACATTCGTTCCTGAGATTCAGATAACATTATTTCATATGGGGTCATCATTTTTTCTCTTGTAGGGACCTTTGAGACATCAATACTTATTCCTAAATTTGAACGTTTTGCCATCTCTATGGCTGCACTTGTAATTCCAGCAGCCCCACAATCTTGCATCCCTACCAAGCCTTTTAAGGAAGATATTTCCAGACATGCCTCTATCAAAAGTTTTTCAAGGAAGGGATTACCAACTTGAACAGCTGATCTTAATTCTGTAGTTTCTTCAAATGTTTGAGATGCTAAACCTGAAGCACCGTGAATTCCATCTCTTCCTGTTTCTGCTCCTACTAATAATAATAAATCACCTGGGTTCTCAGCTTTTGCACTTAAAATCTTATCTATGTCAACAATTCCAACGCACATTGCATTCACAAGAGGATTGCTTTCATAGCATGAATCAAAGAAACATTCTCCGCCTATATTTGGAATCCCTAAGCAATTCCCATATCCAGATATCCCTCTGATAACTCCTTTTGCTATTTCAAGATTTTTATCATTTTCGAGATTACTAAACCTCAATGAGTTAAGTAAAGCTATTGGTCTAGCACCCATAGCAAAAATATCTCTAACAATACCACCTATGCCTGTAGCTGCTCCTTCATATGGTTCAATAGCTGAAGGATGGTTATGAGATTCTATTTTCATTACAATTGCTTTCCCATCACCAATGTTTATTGCCCCAGCATTCTCTTCGCCTGCATTAGTAATGGTTAATTTAGAAGTAGATTTAATATTACGTAATAATTTTTTGGTGTGTTTATATCCACAATGTTCACTCCATAAAGCTCCAAATAACCCGAGTTCTAAATCATTTGGTTCACGTCCCAATTTGTGAACGATAGTGTTATATTCAGGAACAGTAAGTGCCAATTCTTTTAAAGTTTCAAGATTATACATTTTGAATTATATTTTCAATTATTGAAGTAAAGATTCTTTTCCCATCTTCACCACCTAATATTTTTTCACTAGCTTTTTCTGGATGTGGCATCATTCCTAACACATTACCTTTTGAATTTATTATTCCTGCAATATTATTAACAGAACCATTTGGATTATAACGTTCTGTCTCTTCACCTGATTCTGATGAATAACGGAAAATAATTCTTTCCTCTTCTTCAAGTTTGTCAAGATTGTATTTATCTAATTGAAAATTTCCTTCTCCATGTGAAATGGGGATGTTTATTATTTCATTTTGTTTATATTTATCACTATAAATTGATTGATTGTTTACCTTTAAAAAACTTCTTTCACATATAAAATCTAAATTTTTGTTTTTGATCAAAATTCCTGGTAACAAATTAGATTCACATAAAATTTGAAATCCGTTACAAATGCCTAATACAGGCCCCCCTTGTTTTGCGAATTCTATGACTTTTTGCATGATGGGAGAGAAACTTGCTATTGCTCCAGTTCTTAAATAATCACCATATGAAAAACCCCCTGGCAGTATGATGAAATCACAATTATTCAAACTTTGTTCTTTATGCCAAATATACTCAGAATCAATTTTTATGACTTCACTTAGTGCATAGAAAGTATCTCTATCACTCCAAGTTCCTGGGAAAATTACAATACCTATTTTCAATTTTGATAAACTTTTCAGCTAAATAAATATAATCTAAAAGAAATGATAAAGATTATTTTGGATTAACTAAAGAAGGAAATATAATACTATTGTTGATTTTTTTGAGTGGTTCTAAAACTTTTTCTTTTTTTATTAGAGATTTTTTTCTTTCTTATAGAGGTAGGAGATTCGAAATTTTGTCTTCTTCTTGCTTCAGAAACAATTGATTCTTGTTGTACTTTTTTAGAAAATCTTCTCAGCAGCGCTTCAAAGCTTTCATCATCTTTTATATTTACTCTAACCATATAGTTTTTATTTCTTATAATTTTATTTTATATAAAAATAATAAAAATTTACATTCTTTCGATAATTTTTATTGCTTTATCTATTCTTTCTATAGACTTTTCTTTCCCTAATGCTTCCATTGTGTGAAAAAGAGGAGGAGATTCTTTTCGCCCAGTTAATGCTATTCTTATGGGAAAAAATAACTGTCCAGCCTTTAAATCTAAACTGTCAGCCAAAACTCTAAATTTTCCTTCTAATATTTCAGGTTCTAAACTTTTTAATCCTTGTAATAATTCTGTTGATTTTTGCAAACCTATAATAATACTTTCTTTTGAAGTGTTTTTGGGAAGCAATTGATTTGAATCAATTGCTAAATTGTCATAAAAAAAATAATTTAATAAATAAGAAGCATCATTTATATTTTTCAACCTTTCTCTTATTAGAGGAGTGAGTTTTTCAATTTGTGTTTTATCTTTAATCCCTAACCCTTTATTTTCAATAGGTTTTGAAACTTGTGTAAATATAACTTCATTTAATCTAGTCGAATCCATGTTTCTAATATATGAAGCATTCATCCATTCTAATTTTTCAGGATCAAAAACTGCTGCATGATCTAAAATCCTTTCTAAACTAAATTTTTTTATTATTTCTGTGATTGACATAATTTCTGTGTTGTCACCTGGAGACCATCCTAAAAGTGCAAGAAAATTTAATAATGCTTCAGGTAGATATCCTTTATCTTTATAACTTAATGCAGATTCAGCTCCATGCCTTTTTGAAAGTTTCGATTTATCCTTTCCCAAAATGAGAGGGACGTGTACATATTTTGGTAATTCATAACCTAATGCTTTATGTAAAAGAACGTGCCTAGGGGTACTGGAAATCCATTCTTCTCCACGAATAACATGGGAAATTTTCATTTTATGATCATCAATGACGTGTGCAAAATGATAAGTTGGCATTTCATCAGATTTTAATATAATAAAATCGTCTATTTCTTTATGATCAAAATGCACATTCCCTCTTATTTCATCTAAGAATTCTATTTGTTCCTTAGGAACTCTAAATCTGATGACAACTTGTTTCCCAGCTTGTTTTCTAGCAAGTGCTTCTTTTTCTGTAATTTCTCCACGCCCATCGTATCTAGGAGGTATTTTATTTCTTACTTGTTCTTCTCTTAAACTTTGTAATTCTTCTGGTGTTGCTCCATCATAATATGCAGAATTATTATTAATTAATTTTTGTACTTCTGTTTTATAAATATTTTTTCTTTCAGATTGTCTATATGGCTCGAATGGTCCTCCTATATCGGGCCCTTCATCCCATTGCAATCCTAACCATTTTAAACTTTCAATTATTGTTATTTCAGAATCTTTGTCATAACGGGCTTGGTCGGTATCTTCAATTCTTAATATAAATTTCCCATTATTCGCTTTAGCAAACAGCCAGTCAAAAATAGCTGTTCTTAAACCACCAATATGCATATCTCCAGTAGGGCTGGGGGCAAACCTCACTCTAACCATATTATTTGTCAAATTTTTACCTTTCTATAGAATTTGAAAACTTTTCTAAATCTTCTGGGATTGTGGATTCAAAAAATAATACATTTTTATTTATAGGATGTTTAAAACTTAATTTAGAAGAATGTAAAAATGGTCGTTTTAAATCTAATTCAGTAATTGAAGATCCATACATTTTATCTCCAACTAATGGATGACCCAATTCTGATAAATGAACTCTTATTTGATGCATCCTTCCCGAAAATAATTTTATTTCTAAAAGAGTAAATTTAGAATAATACTTTTTACAAGAATACAGAGTTTTGGATTCTCTTCCCCCTGATATAATCTTCCTTTTTAAAGGATTATTAGGGTCTCTTAAAATTGGAGCATCAATAATTGCCTTTTGTTTAATTGGTTTCCCATGTACTAGTGCAGTATATATTCTTTCTATTTTTCTTTTCAGAATCATTTTCTTTAACAAAATGTATGCTCTTTGACTTTTCGCTACTACCATAATTCCAGATGTTCCTTTATCCAATCTGTGCACAATCCCAGGTCGATCTTGATCTCCAATAGAAATAATTTCTGGGAATTTATTTATTAGTATTCCGTTTAAAGTATTTTCATGATTTCCATTTACTCCATGTGTTGAAATATTGGCTGGCTTTTCTAGGACAATGATATCTTCATCATTATGATAAAAACGTATATCATGAGACAAATTATTTTTTGAAGTACTACTATTATCCAATTTTAAAATCACAAGATCTCCTGGGCTTAAAATTTGAGATTTTTTTGTAACTACAATGTCATTGACATTGCACATTTTATTTTTTATCAAATTACTTATTTTTTCACGAGATAAATCAGAATTTTCAGCGATTATTTTATCTAACCGTTCTGTTTTTTTGTTTTTTAAAGAAATTTCCATCATTTTAATTTCTGAATGAATATTGCATCGAAAATATAAATCCCTATAGCAATTGTTATTGAGGAGTCTGCGATATTAAAAATAGGCCACCAACCTACATCTATAAAATCATTAACATAACCAAATCTTATTCTATCTAAAATATTACCAAGAGCTCCAGCTACAACTAGACCTGAAAATACTCTAATCACTATTCTAGGCTTATCAATAGTAAACAAATATATTATTAATATAGATGCGATAATTAGCGATAGGATTAATAATATAATCCCAAAATTTTCAAATAAACTAAAAGCCATTCCAGTATTTCTAGCATAAGTTATCCTAATTATTCCTTCTGCAGGAATGGATTCTCCTAGTGACATATTTTTATAAACTGCATATTTTGTTATTTGGTCTGATATAAATACAAAAGAAAAGACAGGAAAAATATATTTGTCCTTAAATACCCAAGAGTGAACTATTTTACGAAAAAACATCATTAATAAATTCATATTTATTTATTTTAATTATAATCTTAATTATATTCTTATAGATATGATGTAAAAAATGGGGGAAACTTTGTTAATTGATCTAAGATCTGATACAGTAACTAAACCTTCGCCAGATATGAGAAAAGCAATGGCAGAGGCAGAAGTCGGAGATGATGTTTATGGTGATGATCCTACTGTAAATGCGCTAGAAGAAAAAGCAGCTGAGTTGTTTGGTAAAGAATCAGCCCTTTTTGTTACATCAGGAACTCAAGGTAATTTAGTTTCTGTGTTATCACAAACAGGTAGAGGGGACGAGATTATACTTGGGAACCAGTCACACATTTATAGTTCTGAGGCAGGTGGTGTTTCTGTATTAGGAGGTGTGGTAATGTATCCTCTTGAAACTAATCAAAATGGAACTATTGATATTCAAAAAATAAAAGATGCTGTCAAAGGAGATGATTATCATAAACCTCGTACCAAACTATTTTCTTTTGAGAATTCTCATAATTGGTCAAGTGGTAGACCTATAAACAAATCAGATTCAGACAAAATGGCTAAAGCAGCTAAAGAAGTAGGGTTAAGAGTTCATGTTGATGGAGCAAGAATTTTTAACTCAGCAGTATCTTTAGGAGTCCCCGTAAAAGAGTTAACAGAAAATGTAGATTCAGTTACTTTTTGCTTATCTAAGGGTTTAGGATGTCCTATAGGTAGTGTAATTGTCGGCGAAAAGGATCAAATTATTGAAGCTAGAAGAGTAAGGAAAATTCTTGGATCCGCCATGAGACAAGTAGGAGTTATAGCTTCGTGTGGAATTGTAGCATTAGATACAATGATTGAACGATTAGAAGATGATCATGAAAACGCTAAAAAATTAGCGATTGGTTTATCTGAGATGGATATTATTGATATAGATGCTGATAATATTTATACAAATCTTGTTAGATTCAAAATCACTAATCAAAAAGGATTTGAGTTTGCAGAAAAACTTAAAGAATTCGGAGTGCATATTAATGGGGGTGAATCTGATTTAAGAATGGTTACCCATTATGGTATTGAATCAAGTGATATCGATAAAACTATTGAAGCAGTCTCAAAAGCTGTAAACGTAATTTAAGTATCTTGCCAAAGCTGTTCAAATTTTTCTTTTAACCGTTTCTCTGTTCCTAGATTTTTAGGGATGTAAAATCTTTTGTTTGAAAGGTTTTTAGGGAAGTTATTTTGTCTGATGAAACCTTCTTTAGAATTATGGTCGTATTCGTATCCCTTACCTGCTCCAAATTCTTTATCTAAATCTGTGACAGCATTAATAAGATGTAAAGGGACTTCAGTTATAGGATTAACGGTAACTTCTGAAAGTGCGGAATTTATTGCTTTATATGAAGAATTGCTCTTTTCGCAAAGGGATAGGTAAATAGTAGCATTTGCTAAAGGTATTCTTGCTTCAGGCATGCCAATCTTACTAACAGCATCAAATGCTGCATTTGCTATTATCATCGCATTTGGATTTGCTAACCCGACATCTTCAGATGCACTGATAATTAACCGTCTAGAAATAAACAGAGGATCTTCTCCGTTCTTTAGCATTCTTGCAAGATAATATATTGCAGCATTAGGATCTGAACCACGTATTGATTTTATAAACGCAGAAATATTATTATAATGATTGGAGCTGTTTTTATCGTAGATATTTTGATTTTCCAATAATATTTTTACTGTAGGCGCTTCAATATTTCTTTCATTCCTTTTTGAAATTGTCGACATTATAGATAATTCCAAAGTATCTAGCGCTTTCCTGGCATCACCATTCGATCCGTTTATAATCAAATCAAGGACATTGTCGTTTAGTATTATTTTTTCCTTAGCAATCTTGATTTCTTTGTCATTCAGAGCTTTATTTATTAGATATTTTATAGAATCATAGCTATGTGAAGTAAATCTAAATATTTTTACTCTTGAAATGAGAGGGTTTATTATTGAAAAACCTGGGTTTTCTGTTGTCGCTCCAATAAGTACTATTACCCCATTTTCTACTAACGGTAACAGAGTATCTTGTTGACTTTTAGAAAAACGATGGATTTCATCTAAAAAAAGAATTGTTTTATTATTATTTGCACTTGTTCTATTATTTATAACTTCATCAGATATTTTTCTGATGTCTGCTAGCCCAGCAGATACAGCAGATATAGACCTAAAATTCATTCCAACCTCCTCAGCTATTAACTGAGCTAAAGTTGTTTTACCTGTTCCCGGTGGACCCCAGAAAATCATCGAAGGAATAGTTTTATTTTTTATAAGGTTAGTTAGAATTTCACCTTGTTTCATTAAATGTTCTTGTCCCAAAAAATCTTTTATTTTTTTTGGCCTCATCCTTGTAGACAATGGAGATTGAGATAATAATTCTTTCCTTATATTGTGTTCAAATAAATTCATTATTTTTTAAAAAACATATTAATTTTTTCTATGAAATATTCATCATTTTCTTCAACTATTGTCCTTAAATCAAAAATCAATATATCCTTTTCAATTCTGCCTATGATAGGTATTTCTTGTTCTAATAAAAAACTTTCAATTTCTCGTATAATTTTTTTATTATTTAATACAATACCTGCACTGTCAATATACGTGTCCGGGAACGTTCCTCCTCCAATAGTAGATTTTATGTTTTCACTTGATGTAAAAAAACTTCCATTTATCTTCTTCTCTATAAATTTTGCCCTTTCTAATAACTGTTTTTGTGTCTTCCCAAGCATTGCCCAGAAAGGAATCTCCTTTTCATATTCTCCAGAAATATAAGATAGAAGAGTTTCTTGTAGAATATTCAGATTGAGTTTATCTATCCTTGCTGCTCGGCTTAATGGGAAATTATTTATTTTTTCAATATATTTTTTTTCTCCAACAATAATCCCAGCTTGAGGGCCCCCTAGTAACTTATCGCCTGAAAATAATGTAATAGTAGCTCCTTCTTTGATACTATCGCTTACTGTTTTTTCCTCAGGTAACCCAAATTGAGAAGTATTTATCAATGCGCCAGATCCTAAATCATGAATTATGGGAATATGAGCTTTTTTTCCAATTTTTGACAATTCGCGTATACCAACTTCTTCTGTAAATCCTTTGATTTTGTAATTTGATTTATGGACCTTTAAAATAGCAGCCGTATTTGAATTTATATTGTTTTCATAATCTGAAATGTAAGTTTTATTTGTTGTTCCAATATCTTTTATTGATAACCCTGATAATTCAATTATTTCAGGTATTCTAAAACCTCCTCCAATCTCAACAGATTCTGATCTGGAAATCAATATTTCCTTATTTTTGCCCAAAGGTGCTAAAGAACAGAGTAAAGCCATTGCATTATTATTCACTACAGTTCCAGATTCAGCTCCGGTTAAAATTGTCAACAAACTAGAAGTTCTCTCTGTTCTTTTGTTGCGAATTTTATTCGATATATTTAATTCAAGATCAGAGTAATCGGTAACAAGGGTTTCAATATTTTTTATTGCTTTTTTTGATATTGGTGATCTACCTAAATTTGTATGTAATAGTACTCCAGTTCCATTTATTACTTTGCTGAATTTTAATTTTTTTAATGTTAGAACATTTTGGACAATAGTGTTAATTATTTGTTTTTCAGAAATTTCCACATTTTTTTTATTGGCATTCTCTCTTAGATATGACAATTCATTATTTATAATATCTTTAAGAATTACTTTATTCATTCTTAGGTTCGCTATTTTTTTGTTTGTTAAAATTTTGTTAACACTAGGTATGTTTCTAAGGTTCATCGCATTATTTATTTATTCACATATTCTTCTTTTTTTATTCTATATCAATTGAATCAAAAGAAATAAAATTATATATTTGATTTGATTATGTAATAAATAATCCTATTTATTTCTAAACTTTAATATTAATTGGAGAATAATTAATGGTCAAACAAACTTACAAAGAAGTTAATGCTGAAGAATATATAGTCGAAAAAGAACCCTTTTTTGTACCTATTGCCGATGAAATCTCAGTTTTTGAATCAGCATATAATCAGAGAATTCCAATACTTCTTAAGGGCCCTACAGGTACCGGAAAAACTCGATTTGTTGAATATATGTCATGGAAAATAAATAATAATAAAGGTTCTGCTAAAGATGTCCCTTTGATAACCGTAGCATGCCACGAAGATTTAACTGCAAGTGATTTGGTAGGAAGGTATTTATTAGATGCAAGTGGTACCAGATGGATTGATGGACCCCTTACTAGAGCGGTTAAATCTGGAGGAATATGTTATCTTGACGAAGTAGTTGAAGCAAGAAAAGATACAACTGTTATCATTCATCCATTAACTGATCATAGAAGAACCTTGACTATAGATAAATTAGGACAAGTTGTTGAAGCAGATGAAGGATTTTTGTTAGTGGTTTCTTATAATCCTGGATATCAAAATGCTGTAAAGGATCTGAAACATTCCACCCGACAAAGGTTTGTCGCTATTGAATTTGATTTCCCTGATATAGAAAGGGAAAGTAAAATAATATCTCATGAAGCTGGTGTTAAAAAAGACATTTCAGATCAACTGGCAATTTTGGGACAAAAAATCAGAAATCTTAAGGAGCATGGGTTAGAAGAAGGTGCTAGTACAAGATTGTTGATTTATGCGGCGCGATTAATTAAACAAGGTATTAGTCCTAAAAGAGCTTGCCAGGTTTCGTTGACTTGGGGAATTACTGATGAACTACAAATACAAGAAACTGTTGATCAGATAGTATCGTCTATTTTTGAATAAATTGAACAATTTAGTTAAGTACAATCAATTAAAAGAAGAAGTAAAAAGTAGAAAATCTCAACTGAATAATGAAAATAATGAAAATCTGAGATTTGCAGCAGTGAGTATTCTTATAGAGAATGACAACAAAGATTATCCAATATATATGATTAAAAGAGCTGATGAAGGTGTTCATGCCCTTGAATGGGCTTTCCCTGGTGGTAAATATGAAGAAGAAGATTCAGATTTACTTGAAACTGCAAAAAGAGAAACTCATGAGGAAATAGGCATATCAAATGACTTTATTTCTTTTTGGGGCCCATTAGATCCGGTTTATACTTTAGGTACGGGATGGAAAATTTTTCCCTTTATGGGGGTTGTAAAACCAGATATAAAAACTATAAAGAATGAAGAAGAAATTCAAGAAATAACTAAAATACCTTTATTTAAGTTGTTAGAATCTAAAAATAATAGATATGTTTCTTTTACTACGAATAATGGTAGGATAGATTCTAAATCATACGTTTATGAAAACAAATTAATTTGGGGAGCATCCGCAAGAATTATATCTCAAATCAATAGTTTTATTTAAAAAATGCCTAATTTTGATCACATTAAAATTAAAAGATTATTAAAAGCTTATCCAAAAGAAGTTTCAGAAAGCTATACCTATTCTCGAGCAATATTAGAAAAAAAACTACCAGAAGAAATTCTATCTAATTGGGAAAATGTTGGATTAGGTTTAGCACAAGAAAACACACATTCCTGGGAGTGTGCGCTGTCTTTTTTTAAAGTATCACCTGAGGTACAGCAACATCTACCTTCTGGACAATTTCTTGGATGGTGTGATTCAGGGCTCAAATTAACTAAAAAAAGTACTAAAATTTCCATTTCTTTTTTTGATTCAAGTCCAAAAACCATGACAAGATTAAGGCCAAGATATATAGAGGATTGGGTATCTAGAGTAGAAAGTCTCTATAAAGGTACTTGGAAATCTACAATATTAACATGCAATGTTTTTGAATCAACACCAATAATTTTGGAAACTATATCATTTGATCAGTACTGTAAATTAATAGAATTTATCGAATCTTTATCCACTAGATCTTATGATATAGCAAGTGAAATATTAGAGACTTCAAGCAAAATATTTTCAGTAAACTTTCCTGAAATCGATGATTTGCTTCAATTATCAATATCCATTACTGAACAAGAATGGAGAGATATCAAACCAACATATGAAATTATCTTAAATCAAATAGTTAAACTACCAAATGCAAATATAAAACTCATATTTGAAATGTCTAAAAGACTATTTGGATTATCAGGAATACACATTTCAACTTTCTTTTCTATGATCATGAAAACCTTGGCGTTAGTAAATAAGGATGATAGAGATGAAATTTTACACATGATTCAACATGTAGTAAATAATGCTCCTTACGTAACGATGGATTTCTTAAAGAGTGTTCCTACCTTGCTTGAAACATTAGATTTAAATCAATTAGATCAATGGAAAAATAATGGAATAAGAGTAGCTTTAGACCAAGATACAAACCCAATTCCAGCAACTCAATTTTTCAAATTAGAATCAAAAATGGCCAAAGATCTTATAGATAAAATCTCTTCAAGTGTTGAATTAAACAGGATTAAGGAAATTATGAGATTGTATTGTACAGGATTGTCTGGAGATGATGTTTCAGTAGCGAATTCATCTAATCTTTCCGAGAAAAATATAGGCTGGACTCAATCCGATCTTCCTACCTCTGATGGTAAAACTATCTATCTACCAAATGTAGTTAACAAATACCAAATAAAAGATCAAAATTTTGATTATTATAAAGTTATTGCTACTCATCAAGAAGCTTTATTAGAATTTGGAACATTTAAATATGATCCCAAAATTAAACCAAAAAACAAAAAATCATTAAAAATTCATAATAGACTGAAAAAAGAATTAAACGAATCACAAGAAGAACATGCAACTAGGTTTGCAAAAGTGTTAAGAGCAATACCTCCTTTTAGTTCAGATCCACAATTAGCATCTGATTTATTTGAAATAATTGAAAATTATAGAGTTGATCAGAAAATCATTGATAAATATAGAGGATTAAGAAATGCCTTTATAAATGTTCAATACGAACAAGTTATTGAACGTAAAAATTCATCTGAATTAAATGAACGAGAAGCAATGATTGAAGAGATAATTAAATTTACTCTAGGTAAAAGAAAAAAATTCAGAATTAAACGTGGATTTACCAAGGAATTCAAATCAATTATTGGTTATTTCTTGACTTTGAAAAGGATAGATGGAAGCGTAGAAGATTCTATGGCAGTTGCTGTTAGAACTTTTGATAGAATTGCTCGTCTACCTAACGATAAAAACATTCCAGAAGAGGATATAGAAAATATAGATATAGATGAATCTGAAGAAGATAATTCTCCTGACGAATATGAGGATGAACAAAAAATTAATGAAATGATGAATTTTTTTGGAACTCTAGAATCTTCAGAAGACGGAGAATATGATGGCGATGAAATTTCTCCTTCTGAAGAATTAGAAGAAGAATACAATTCTCCAGAACCCGTAGAATATCAAGGAGATTTCAAACCAGAATTAGGTCAATTGTTAACAGAAATGTTGACAGTTGAGGGTGATGATATGCTGGGAGAAGGTGAAGAGATGCAGGGTCTCACTCAAGAGCAAATTGAAGAATTAGTTAAAAATTCACCAGACTTAGAAACTAAAGAAGCCGATGAAAATTCAGAATTAGACTCTGAGGCTAACCAAGAATTATTAGAAAATTTGATGAAAGAGATAAAAAATCGTGATTTAGATAATTCTTCATTTTCCGGTGGGGAACCACTTCATTTTGATGAAGAAGGAGGACCTTTGGAGGCAACAGCTCCAGATACATTTACCTACGATGAATGGGACTTTAGAGATGTTGAGTATAAACCAAATTGGTGTCTTTTACATGAAAAAAAGTTACCGGATGGAGAATC
>CEVQ01006392.1_pt1 | contig 25230 bp, 23 predicted proteins | sample 356551 | NCBI WGS metagenome assembly CEVQ01 (sample SAMEA2623756, study PRJEB7988) | marine metagenome | biome: marine biome (ENVO:00000447); feature: mesopelagic zone (ENVO:00000213); material: "saline water (ENVO:00002010), including plankton (ENVO:xxxxxxxx)" | depth 250 m | reverse complement strand
TAACAGGCTGACCTTGGCCCTGAGCACCAATACGATACGTTGCTGCCTAGACTTTCCGGTGCTGCCACTGAGTGACACTCCCCACCACGCCCAAGCTGGGCATTCCGCGACACTCCCCACCTTTCCGGTGCTGCCATGACGCTGCCTACCGCAGGAGACCCTAGCTTTCCGCACTATGCCCAAGCCCGCCCTTCCGTGTCCTATATTTTATAACTCGTCTATAGCTAGACGCACATTCTCAAACTCATCGAATGCGGTTACTCGATCACTCAAATTACGGAACCGAGTCTTATACATTGCAACAACCTGAGCACGCTGATCCGTGTCATTCATTGCAACCTCGACAGATACATACCCTTTTTCTTTTACGGGCTGCACCATCGCAGGAATTTTTACTTTCTTTATCCCATTACTAGGATGATCGTAAGTAACAGTAATTTTATAGTTAGCAATCAACGCACGAGCTTGCTGCAACCTGTACTTATCTGCTGCTGATGTATTATCCCAATCAAAATGCTTATGTAACACATGCTTAGGATCACGAGCAACTTCAACCACTGTCTCTGGTTGAACCGTCCCATACGTTGATTCAATATCTTCTAAAGCTATAAGAGTTTCAGAAGGATTCGTTTTAACTATCGAATGTTCCATTTATATTTCCTCATATTTCGCTGGATCTAATGTGAATTGACCATACATACCAGTGTTCGACTGCGGTGAAGCTGGCCTCCATTCACCAACACCTCCCATACCTGCTGCTTCAACAAGAGTATGGATACCTTCGAAATCAATTTGTGTAGGAATATATCTGACAGTCAATGTCGCTGACCATTCAGGATATGTAGCTCTCCATCGCAGATCAGCAGTTCCTTGCCCAACCCGAACAACATCTTCTCTACTTTCAGGCACCCCAATGATAGGTACAAGCTGATTCTGACCGAAGCCTTCAACGTAAAGCGCCGTTCTTAAACCGACCAACGTCACTTCCTTACCAAACAAACGGGAAGCACCAACAATCGCAGCCTTGAATCCAACAGCAGGGAAACCATCAGTTACCCCACTGGCCTTCTGAATATCGTCATCCAAAATATATCGAGAATCATTAAACGATTTCTCTGGATTACGAGGTGGTTTCTTTGTCTTAACACCCGGTGTTGTCATTAACGCAGCCTTATTAGCAAACCGATTAACAATCAAAGGCGTAACACCTTTAATATAAATATCAACCGACGCCCGAGTAATCTTTTTCAAGCTCATCGCAGGCAATTCATGCTCAATAACAACTGGCTCAGGTTGTTTCACCTCAACTATTTTTTTCGTTGAAGTTGCTTTCTTTGTAGCCATAACTTTCTCCTTTATTTCATTTAAGATCTATAAACGTCGCACCATTATTGGATACAACAACAAGCTAAAGACGGGTGTCGATACCGGTTTGTGGTAGATCGAACGTGTCTACCTAGCAGATCTCTATGAGTGCTGGTCGCTTTAATCACTCAGCAAATCCAGTATCGAATCCCAAGGAACCACACCAGTCTGGAAGGTGACTGATGTGGAACCTTTGGACTCGACCTAGGCGTAAAGCCCTTCTGAACGGTCGATTACCAATGCGTTCGTAGACATGTTCTCTACGGTACGGTTAATGTGTGCATCCAAGAGAACGCTTGCCTTGTTTTCACGCAACGCAATCTCTGTAGCCTTCTGATTTTCAAGACGTGAGAATGCCATCAACTCCCAATTCACCATCGGGCGACCAACATTACCACCACGTGAGTAGTACTGAAGATCTGACGTAACGATGTCACCAATAGCGTTCTCAACTCGACGCCATGCTTCAACGTTGCTGTGATCTCGAACCCAAACTGTGTGATCCCACACGCCCTTCGCAGTCTCAGTCTTACCAACTGGGAACAGGACGATGCGATACTCAATAGACTCTGGGTTACGAACCTCAATGCCATTCTCTTTGCATGTCTCAATGTATTCTTTAGACACGGCCTTATCGTTAGCCCTGAACCACGTAGGTAGTGCAGTACTATCGTTGTAAGATGCGCTGAACTCTTGGATCAGAGTGTCTGCGAGCACCATGTCACGCCAACCATCAGTCATCAATCCAAGATTGGATTCACGAACGAAGTTAACTATGTCGTTGCCGAGTAGCTCGGCTTTAGTTGCAGCCATTACTGGCCTCTCTTTCTTTGTTTAAGCGACGTATCGCAGCAATATTTGCTAAGCCACGTCGCACTGTTTCTGGATCTAATCGCCAGATTTGTTGTTTGTAGACCTCACGGACTACACGATCTCGTCTCGGCATCAGAAGTGGCTCCCGTGTAGGGAGCAAGCGGCTTCGTCTTCCTCGGTGATTGGCAGGTCGTTCTCTAGGCAGCGCCGCAGCTTGTAGCAGGTGCAGTCAAGCTGGTAGGCGAAGCCGCTCTCTTCTTCTGAGCGGTAGCTTTGGGGGTCGCCCCAAACTGTGATCCAGAAGAGTTCTTCTGTTCTGGTAGCGAGCCGCTGTAGGTCGCGGCTTATGCTTTTGGGTCTGCGTCCAAGTCTCGGTAAACGATCGTGGTCTTGATCGAGCCGTAGTGAACGTTGTTTTCGTAGTTTGGAGTGTCGCCGTAGCTCTCGCGGAGCTTCCTTTGCAGTTCCGCAGTTTTCTTGCGGCCACTCTCGTCGCATTTTGTGATGCGGGCCTTCCATGAGACCTGAAGTTCGGAAAATCCCTTCAGTTCAATCCATTCGGCCCATTCGGTCCGAAGCATTTTGGTTCTCATGTGGTCCCTCCTTTCTCGTTGACAAGAGGTGGATAACATGAGCCAGAGCCTTTAGGCCGAAGCCGGAAACCAACCGTGGGGAAGAAAGTTTCCAAAAATTCATGCGTTTGGGACAACCCGAATACTTGGAGGGTTGGCCCGAAATTTTGGAAAGTTTCAGGGGTCCCCCGGTTTGTTTTCGGGATGGCTCATGTTAAGCGAACGCTAACGCAAGCGAGGTTTCCCGAGGCTTCAGCCGACAGGAAACCCGGTGAAGTCGAGAGCGTGCTGGCTCTGGGCAACGAGATGGAGGGGCCACGAAGAACAAATGCGAGGCCAGAATGGGACAATGGATCAGAACGGGAGGGACCGGACTCAGGCCGAATGGAAGGCCACGCTACAAAATGTGACGGTGGCCCAAGAAAACCGCGAGAACAGCAAGCACAGCCTGCCTTGTCCTCGTACACAGAGCCGGCGACTCCAAACCGAAACAACGCACACGGAACGACGACCATGATCGCCGAGACTAGCGACGCAGCACAAAGCAAAGCCGAACCTTCTGGATCACAGTCAGGGCTACCGCTACTTGGGCCACGGCACAAAGACGGCGTGACCGGCACAACACCAAACAACAAACAAGACGTGTATGTCTGGCTGGGTGTGTGTGGGGGGGTGTGGTGTGTGGTCTTAGGCCCCTCGCCTCGTGTAGCAGGCGCACGAGCGAAGCGAGGCGATGTCTGCGACAGCAGGCAGCGCTACCCCCGAAGAATGAGGGGGGCGCCTGCGGTTGTTTGTACTGCAGATCAGTAGACGGTAAGGGGTGATGTGCCGAGACACCCGTCTTTACATAGATGATTATCGGTGTTTTGGTGTGTTTGGTTCAGTTGTTGTGCTGTGGGTGGTTTTGTCCTTGGTGTCCTCCGAGTGTTGGGGCCTCTCTTGCCTTGACCTAGCCTCGCTGTGCTGGTCGCTCTATGCCCCCCTGTGGTGTGGGCCGTCGTGTCTGGACATAGAGTCAGATGCCCCTCTGACGGGCGATCGGACCGGTGTTAGCGGCGAGTGCATTTGTACTGTATCATGTCGGGACGGGGGATCGAACCTATTTTGGAGATAATGTAATGGCAAAACTAGATAGAAGAAGTCCTAGCGCAGGTCCGGGTGATAATCGGCCACGTGGTGACGACGTAGTAGAGATTCCGGGGGATACTAATTATCTTTTTGCGCTTTTCCCTCATCCAGCGACAGAAACTCGTACAGAACGTAGTGAACGGTTGTATGGGACTACGCTGCGACATGAAAACACTGGGCCTTACCGAAGTTCAGATCCCGGTCACTTTTATCAGGAAGGCCCCGGTAGGGGTAAGGGGAAGATAGTGAGTTCCACTAGTTCTCCGGCTGGCAAGTTTTCTATGCGTCACAAGTATCAGGCAAAAATCCAAAACGAGTTACGGGAAACGTATGGGGCGAGAGATTCGATTGGTGGGTCTTTACGGAAAAGTGGGCATGGAGTACACGAAGGTGATGTGTCCATGAATAATCCACCCGAGTACAGGTAAGATTATGGCTAGAGGAAGAAAAGCACCTTCTCCATATAAACTCCCTCAGGGGAGTGATTACGAGGTCTTCGATCTTGAATTCCTTATGTATGGGAATCAGGCTTTGGCTAAAGGCCATTCTTTGAGTGGTATCGCAGCGCATAATAAACGGCTTGCCGAGCAAGGTTTTACCCGTGGGGTTAACGCTGCTGATGTTTCTATGAATAATGCTCCTCACCCGAGGGTAGATACTCCTGTGAGTAGAGGGAGAGGATCGAAGAAAAGGGCAACAAAAAATACGAAAGGTAAAAGACCCTAATGGCTTTTGACGAACTTGACGATAATGAAGAAGCTGCACGTATACGGATGCAAGAAGAAGCCACCGACCATATTTTTCGGTTGATGGACGGTGACGGCAACCAGTCCCGTATCAACGATGGGCAACCATCGGCCTCTTAATTTACGATGACAATCGAAGATGTAGCTGAAAGAGCAGATGTTTGGTCTGAGGCAATCAAAAAGATTGTGAAATCTATTGCTGCTGCTGGTGTTGCGCTTGCGACCGGCATCGCAGCCCTTTTAGCGTGGTGGCCTTCGGGGGATTCCTCTGAAGAAACTCCGCCTTTGTTACAAGGAACAGGATATGGTCCACAGTGTTCTCAGCTTTACAATACAATCGACCATAACTGGACTGAACAACAATGGTCGGTGTGGGAAAAACTACGAAAAGATTTAGGTTGCTAGGAGGGAATTATGCCAAATTCAGAATGCCCGAATTGCAATTGTGAATCATGCCCATGCAGTTGTAATCATTGCGACTGTTGTGGACATATGGACGGTTTGGAAAAAAAATTCAAACTTTCGATGTGTGCAGGACAAGGATTCAAGATTCGTCCTATCGTTAGAACATACCGATACGAAAAATATCATGTTTTACCGAAAGAAAGAGTTTTTAAGTAATGGCTGACGACCTTGAACAAGACTTCAAACAAATAAAAATAAGTCGGCTCACCCTCGGACTCATAATGTCTGTAGCAGTTACTTCTGGCGTCATCGTGTGGAACGCCGCCCAAGTAGCAGGCCGAATAGGAGAACTTGAAGACACAGTAAACCGAGTCGAACAAGACATGGGAGAGTTGCAAATCGAAACCGACCCCACAATCCTCCTCAGACTCGACTCATTAGAAGAAAAAATCGACGAGCTTGCCGATATGGACCACAATGTGGAACTTACGTCCCGTATCGTGGAACTCGAAGACTGGATTGAAGAACTTGACCGTGACAACGGTGAAGAACTGCGCTGGGAATTAGATGATTTGCATCATCGGTCGTGGGCTTTCGAAGAAACACTTCGTAGTCGCACATGGGGGGACGAGATGTTGCGAGAATTCTTAGGGTGGTAACCCGTGAAGGTCTGGATCGACCAAGATCTTTGTACCGGTGACGGACTGTGTGCAGAAATATGTCCTGAAGTTTTCGTTATGCGAGATGACGGGCTTGCCTATGTGCAAGAAAACGGTCACGTGTTCGACGATCCGGGGGGTGCGTTTGGGTTAGCGAACTTCAAAGAAAGTGAATTAGAAGCTGTTATCGAATCAGCAGAAGAGTGTCCGGGGGAATGCATATATATTGAAGTAAGTTCTGGATAATGGTTATTTACGGTTGCAATTGTGAAGAAGAAGAATGCATTTGTCACTTCTACCATTACGACTGTGCTTGCGATCATTGCCCTGACTGTGCAGACGACTGTTTCTGTTTCGATTATGCAGAAGAAATAGCCGGATCAGACGATATAGAACCTATGACTCTTATGGAAATTTTTGAACAACACCCCGAATTGTTAGGGGAACGTTTAGATGAAGTGTTACTTGATCCTTTCGAGGATGACGAAATAATTGAATGTGATTTAGAGAACCCAGATATTTGTGAATCGTGCCAATAAGGGGCCACAATGCCATCAGGTAAAGCAACAACTGTAGAAAAATGGGCTGACTATCAGGCGTTTCGCCGTCAAGGTAAGTCTTTGTATGCTTCAGCCAAAGAATGCAATCTTTCCTATCATGCGTGTCGAGATGCCGAAAACGGTAAAGCCCCAAGAAACTATATTGCCGCCCAAGAAGCACTCGGCAAAACAATTCAACCGGAGGTACCCCAATATGATGACCTTTGTCCCGAAGCGCAGGCTGCTTACGATAATATCGAAATCTTTGCGAAAAGGTATTTTGGGATTATTTTACAACCATGGCAAATTGAAGCAACAGAACGGATCATGGCTCTTATCGAAACAGAATACGAAGAGTATGCCGTAATAAACGCCCCACCCGGATCAGGTAAATCAACTTTCTTTGCCAAAGTTCTGCCTGCATGGGCAACTGTACGCAATCGTGCCATCCGTGGCATGATCGGATCTTCCACACAACGACTAGCTGAATGGTATGCACGCCGATTACGAGCCGAACTTGACCGAACGCACCCAGTTTTAGCTGAACTTAATGATGTCCGACTTGGATTAGCTGTTGATGCTGAAGCCACACTCCAAGATGACTTCGGAATGTTCAAACCAGACTCATCAGAGATTTGGCGTGCCGAAGCGTTCACCGTTTTACAAGCCAACGACCAGCCACTTTCCCAGAAAGAACCCACATGGTCTGCGTTTGGAATGGACTCAGGGTTCCTTGGTGGTAGATTTGATCTTGTAATCTGGGACGACGTGTACGACCCACGCAAAATGCGTAACGCTGAAGCCCGTGAAGATATGCGAAGATGGTGGGATGAAGTTGCAGAAACGAGACTTGAACCCGGAGGACTCCTTGTTCTCCAAGGACAACGTATGTCCGCTGACGACATTTACCGGTACGCACTCGATAAGGTCGCGCCCCCCGACGAAATTGAGTTGGAAGATTTTGATCCCGAAGATGCTCCTGAAGAGTGGCGCAAATATAGTCACATCAAATATAAAGCGCATTATGAAGAACTATGCACGGGCGATCCCGAAAACCACAAGCCCAGTGGGGAACCTTGGCCCAGAGGATGCCTACTATACCCACGGCGTTTACCTTGGCGACGATTACGTCACATTAAAGCACAAACACCAGACCGATTCGAAGTCTTATTCCAACAAGAAGATGTAAACCCTGCGAATGCGTTAGTAGATCCCCTTTGGGTTAGTGGCGGAACAGGTAACGACGGTGTAGAACACCCCGGTTGTTGGGATAACGACCGAGGGTTATGGGAATTACCCCAAAACGTGAGCGGCGACATGTTTGTTGTCGCCACAGCAGACCCTTCTCCTGCGAATTATTGGGCAATTCAATGCTGGGCTTACAATCCTGAAACCGAATTCCGGTATTTGTTGGAATCATATCGACGCAAAATGGATGCCCCCAGTTTCCTTGACTGGAACCACGAAAATCAAATGTTTACTGGTATAGCCGAAGAATGGTGGCAAATCAGTTACGAAATGGGTCGCCCCATCACCCATTGGGTCATAGAAGCAAACGCTGCACAAAAATTTATTTTGCAATATGATCATTTTAGAAGATGGTCTGCATTAAGAAATGTTCAACTTGTTCCGCATTACACACACTCTCGCAACAAAGGCGACCCCAAATATGGGGTGCAGATGCTTGCGCCGTTATGGCGTGTTGGCCGAGTGCGTTTGCCGGGTAGACAAAACAGTGAAGCACGCCCCCATTCGCTACTTTTGGTCAACGAAGTAACTCGTTGGAACCCTGAAGGTACTGGTGCACGCACAGATGACTGTGTTATGGCACAATGGTTCCTAGAACATAACTTAGAGAAGTTGTTTACACCTAGTATTATCAATAGTCGTCAGTGGCGTCCATCGTGGATGTCTGCTGAAGCTGAATCAGTTTTGAGGTAAAAGTGAAAACGGTCGAAGAAATTATATCTTTATACACGACACGTTCACGGGTCAACGATAGTGCAAAACAAAAAATGCGTGAAATCCGAGACTACTACAACGGCGATGTTGTCGTACCTCTCCCCGAACTTGATACTGATGAACGATCTGCGGTAGCAAACCTTCTTTCACAAGGTTTAGATCAAACAGCGATGCGGATTGCGTCAACGAGTCCCGATATTTATTGTCCTCCCACAGATCCCCGAACAAAAAAAGCACGAGACAACGCCAACATTCGGCGTCAAGCATTATTCGGATGGTGGGAACACAGCCGAATGGATCTCCAATTGTCGAAACGTGCCCGACATCTCATCGGGTTTGCCCATACCTGTGTCCAGTTACGATTCAACCGTCAACTCGGTGCACCCGAATGGCATCTGCGTGATCCTCTTTCCACATATCCGGCAACAATGCTCGGCGTTGACGACATGCGTCCCCGAGACATTATTTTTGCTTACAGCCGACAACTTGGTTGGCTACGCCAAATGTATCCAGAAGCTGCACAAAAATTTAGTGGAGATGGTACTGCAACCGAAGACGAACCAATCGATCTTATCGAATACATAGACGGCGAAGAACAAGTTCTTATAGGGATGAGAGCACCAGTCCAAACAACCATGTGGGCTGTACCCAAACCCACAGAAAACAAGGCGCTAGTCGTTGAACTTGAACGGGTTCCCAATTTTTTAGGAGAAACACCCGTAGTTTGTGCTCAACGCATCAGTCTCGACGGATCACAAGGCCAATTCGACGGCATTCTCGGCATGTATCAAATGCAGGCCCGACTTATGGCTCTCGAAGTTATCGCTGTACAAAAAGGTGTGTTCCCAGATACGTGGCTTGTGGGGCGTGCCGGAGAAACCCCCCAAATAGTGAATCCTTCCGATGGACTTACCGGCGAAGTTGGCATAATCCGAGGCGGCGATCTGAAAGACATGCAAATGCAACCCGGATACATGACAAATCCGGCAATTGACCGGTTAGAACGGGCGCAACGTCTTACCGCTGGAATCCCACAAGAATTCGGTGGGGAATCCACTTCCAATATTCGGACAGGTCGCCGAGGTGACGCCGTGTTGTCTGCAGTTGTGGATTTCACTGTCCAAGAATCTCAACGAATCATGGCACGATCACTCCAAGAAGAAAACAAATTAGCGATCAGCATGTCGAAAGCATATGCCGGTTCACGTAAACGCAGTTTTTATGTCAGCACCAAAAATGCGAAAGGTCGAGTAGATTATCGACCAAATGAAAACTTTGATTCGACTGACAATGTGGTTTCTTACTCGCATCCGGGTGCTGATATTAACAACCTTGTCATTGGGGGCGGTCAGCGTGTTGGTATGGGTACTATGTCGAAGCGTTCGTTTATGGCTCTCGACCCATTGGTCGATGACCCAGAATTCGAACATGACACAGTAATCGGTGAACAACTAGAACAAGCATTGCTTTCTTCTGTGCAACAACAAGCAGCAGAAGGAGTGATTCCTCCCGGCGACCTTGCCAGAATCATGGACCTTGTTATGCACAACAAAATGGAATTAGCTGGGGCTGTAGAAAAAGTTCAGTTAGAAGCACAAGAACGCCAAGCCGAACTCGTTCCGGCAGGTGCACCAGCAGCCCAACCCGGATTAGCTGTACCCGGTGCAGGTGCAGAATCACCAGAAATGTTACCCCCGGCTGCACCACCTGAACCTAGTCTCGACGAACTATTGGCAGGTCTATAATGCCACGCAAAGGCCGAGGATCAAAAACTCAACCTGTTCAAACGGAAACGGGACAAGAATATGGGAGTGCGCTTCAACAAGAAGAAGCGCAGATGGTTCAACCACTCCCGTTAAACGTTGACCCAGCGGCCCGAGAATTCGGTCCAAGGCGGCCTCGCCCAACTGCCGGTCAAGCAGGTGACCCGTTTCGGAGGACAGATCGTCCCGGTCAACCAATCGCTACACTTCCATCATCAGGTGTTGCACCACCGTTGCCACCGGAACGTGCCCGTGCTCTTCCCCCCGTTTTACATATTTTTTATGCGATGGCTAATAGTGCTTACGCAGATCCAGACATGCAGGACGTGGTTCGTCGAATGGAAGGCTTCGTTCCTACAAAATATGATCAAACGCTATGAGTATCGGCAGTCGCTTCTATGAGATTGCGCGAACCCCGTTTGTTTTTACATCGAAAGCCGTCGATTTTTTTGCTGATGGTTTAACCCATATACCCGAAACATACAGACAGAGTGAGGGTTCTTCGTTAGAACGAATGACGTATGCGCCGATTCGTTCATGGTTCGAATCGTTCAAAGACAATGTTGCTGGGCAAGCGTCAGTAACGAACGACATGACACCGGGCGACAGTATGTTCGGTATGGTCATGGGACCCAAAGGTCTTATCGGAGCGACCGTTGAAGCCATCCCTGAATGGGTTGGCCCGATTCCGGTACGAAAAGTTGGTGGGGTTATTTGGACTCCGTTTCTTGAAAATATGCAACGGGTGTACAAATACGGGATTGATCGTCCGCTTGGGTTTTTAGCAACTATAGGTAATGTGTGGGGACTTGAAACTCAGGGCGAAACAGAAGACAGCGGATTCAATTTGCCTTTCACTGGAGGAGTGGTAGGACAAATTCCGGGTGTTAGAAACGTGTTTCAGGGAAAACCAGAGGACGCACCGCAACGTCTAGCAAATATGATTCCGGGTAACTGGCAACAAGACGACTATGACGCCGTGACACTCAACTTGGACACATACAAAGATGTGTGGGATGTCACCGAATCTCGAAGCGCTGGGCAAGCAATAATTTTGTCGCAACAAAACATAGACATTTTTGATCCGGTATCGGTACAAGATTTCGAAGGCACTCTTTACTATCAGATGGCTTCAGGTACTATTGACTTGTATCTCAACTTGGCAGGCGACCCCGGTTATCTTGCAGTTAAAGGTGTGAAGCTGGGTTACGGACTTAGACAAGCCCGATTACAGTATGCTCAAACTGGTGAATTTCGGTTGCCGCCGAACACGGTACGGGCACCGTTTTCGTTGTCGGATGTTCGTGGGAAACGACGTAACGCTCGTGACCGTGACGAAGCTGCATACCAAAACTTGGGTTGGACTCCTAAATGGTTGAAGAGTCCTGCCAGTAATGCGTCTGTTCAAGAAGTAGCGACACAGCGTCCTTACTTGGAAGTTAAACAAGCTGTTCAAGATCTTGTGTATCGAACACGTGAGGAGCTTGGTTACGGTGTTCGTGGCGTTGATGAGGCACAACCTCAATATGTCGCTAATGAAATAGGCGTATTCTATGATAGACGTTCAGGACACGTAGGAAAGTCGAGAGAAGCTAGACGTGCCGAATTGGAAGGGAGCCGCAAAAATGAGGTAAGAGATACTGCGGAACGCTTAGAAGAAAACACAGATTACAATCTTCACCTAGACCGTCAGCTTTATGAAATTGGAGAAGGCTCCCGACCAAAATCTAAACTTCCAAAAAAGATGACGAAAGCTCAACTCATTGATTGGATACTTGACAGAGAATTCAGAGTTGAAAAAGGCCCCAGAATTCTGTCCGATGTAGAGGACCTTGACCCTGTTTATTTGACAAGCGGCGAAGGAGCAGTAACCGAATTAGCTGCTCTACCTGACGACCCAATTATGATGACCGGACAAATCGATCAGCTTATGGTTCGTATCGGTGAAGAACTTGATGCGTTGCAAAAAGAATTCGGTAGTTTTGATAGAGATCAAGTTATAGCAAATATTTTAGAGGACACTCCTTACAACACTCTTGACGATATTGCTGACGCATTAGATGACCTTTGGGATCGTCGTCAGTCTGGAGGAGTGGACTCCGAAATTGATTCGGGGCAAATGCCTTTAGAGGAATTATATGAGGCGCTTGAACTAACAAGATTTGGAGACAGCCCAGATTTCCCAAACACTTTTTTCTTGGACGACGAAGCGATACGGGGATTAGGTCTTGATCCTGCAGACGGTCCTGTACCGGTTACTGCGTCGATGAACACTCCAAGTGAATTATTTGACACTCAGGGGTCCCCCGGAATAATTTTTGCCGACGAGGCTGACAGAATACCGGCATTACTTGATTATCTAGGTATGGATGGCGCTGCCGCAATAAGCAACTTTGATCGGATTACAGGAAATGTTGGAGGAGGACAGAAATTAGTAAACTGGGTGGAACGTGTTTTAGATCTGGAAGACGCTAGATATGCAGACCCGGAGGGTCAAGAATTTCGTGCTGCACAACAAAGAGTAGATGCAGCCCGCGGAGAACTTGAAGAACTAGTCGAACCAATATCTCGACGCATCGACGACTGGGATCAGTTCGACGATTTCGCTGATATGACTAGTGCGGCTGAAGCCAATTATGTTGACATCAATCAATACCCACTTTTCTGGTTAGACAATCTTTTGAACCAGATCGAACGTCCTCTAAGTACCCGAGAAGGTTGGGCACGTCCACGGTTCGATCAGTATTTTGCTTTCTGGGGCGTGGGTTTAGATTCGCCAACGATACAACGAATCTTAAAAGAAAAAAGAATTATTGAGCTTGAACGTCTCCAAGGAACTGTCACCCAAAAACTCGCAGCTTTCGACCAAGCCACTGTCCGTGTCATGGAACTCAAACAAGATCCGCTTCTACTTGGTGGAACAGCAGACAACCCTGTTTTCGTACCACCAACAAAAACCCCAACAGAAAAATTTATTGACGTACTCGCATTAAAGATAATGAATGCAGGAAAAGCAGGAAAACTGGGACAGAAATGGCGCAGGATGCCTCACGATCAGGCATACCAGCGTGCAAAAATATGGGCGACGTTAGCGAATACTGGTCCTGTTGATTCAACGTCGTGGCTGCCGTTCGACAATTTTTTGAAATTAGAAGTTGGTGCGCCTGCAGCTAGACAAGCAATGGAAAGCCAAGCACATTTTTTGGCGGCGATGTTTGGCGGTGGAGACTTCCAAGGTTTCAAGTTTTATCTTCGCCGCTATGCGACAGTGAACGAATCGATTAAACAGATACAACGTGCTCTTGCTTTTTATGGTGACCCGGAGTTGCGTGCACATGCAGTTCCTTCACCTGAAGACATACAAAATCCACGTTATGTTGATGGCCCTATTGAGGTGACAGAGGCAGGCGAGTGGAGTACCGCATATACGACACCGGAACAACAGTTAACAGAACTGGCTACTGTCCCCTTCGAAAATATTGAAAGCTACAAACAACTCGGTGAATACAAGATCCGTGTATTACAACAAGAACTCGCCTTTCTGAATCGAAAGTTTCAGGCAGAAATTTCGTCCATGTCAACGAAAATGCGTGCCTATTTCGATGAATTCGATCCAGAGTTAGATACCGAGTGGCATTTCAGAGACGACATTGAAGCCAACCAAGGATCACAACCTTCAATCGGGTTTGAAGACATAGAAGATTTTGTTGTTCCTCAAATGGGAACTCCCGAGTTTGACAACTTCATTTCCCAACTCAACCAACTTGACCAAATGCCGTGGAACGCAATTCTCAACGTCAAAGAAGATTTACTGAAAACACTTATCGAAGAGCAACCTCAACTGTTCTCTGGACCAGACAAAATTCCGGGGACTGTTCCGAAGTATCAGGAAGTAGTGAAAGGTTCAGAAAGTCTTATCCAAGTAACAACCGACCAGATTTTGGATATGACTGGTATTCCGCTGTCACCAACTGGGATGCTTCCTTATCTTGGTGCCCCTAACCGTCTTGGGTTTAGCGCACGTACTTTTGTAGAAAGATCTGAACGTTACAACAACTTTGCACGTTCACGTGCTGTGCGTGTCATTGTTGACAAAGTTGCCCAAGGACTTGTTGACTGGCGTAATCCTTCTCACGCTTACATTCAGGTTGAGCGAATGATGCGAGATTTTGAACGTCTTGCAGATAAGGATGGTGTTCCTTTAACTGAGAAGTTGAGAGAATATTATCGGATAGGTTGGCAAGAAACTGATGTTGAGGCAATAGCTAGAGGAGCACCGGAAGGTGTACCGAATGCTTACGATGGTTTTGTAATAGACGAAGTTTTGGCTGAACTGTTAAACAAAACTGATGACCCGATAGCGATGCGTCACCTTTTCGAAGACGTGTCTCAACGAATGCTTGACATAGTTGTTGATGCTTACGCAGATATTCGTGATCCGATAACAGGTAAACGAATTATTGATAACCACAAAGTTGTCCAAATTTTGCGTGGCGATATGTCTGCGGCAGACGATCTATTGAAAACGTCGGCTGAACGTCAAGACCGAATGTTCGGAAACGGTGATGTTACAACAGTCGAATGGATTAACGACGGCGAAAACATTAGACGCCATATCCCGATTATGCCATCCCAAGTCCAACACACATCAATCGTTCCACGATTCGACATGTTCCAACGCCTCGTCAACATTGTTGGTGATGACTACAAAACAATTCTTGATGCCGATGGAAATCCGCAACGTATCCATCTTGGGAAATCTCGTGCACAGGTTCGGGTTGCTCGCCGGTTTATGTCAACAGCGTGGAAGCGTGGGGTGCTGCTAACTCCTCGTTGGCAGATGGTTGTCAATATTGATTCGATGTTGCGGACAATGGCTCATGTTGGGACTGCGGCAACGGTTGGCCGTTTGGGTAATCGTATGGATACGTTGCAGGCACGTTGGTTGCGTAAGAGTGGAGTTGATGTTACTCGTCTTGTAGCTGACGAAGTTGCTGCCCGAATTGACGCAGATGGGATTTTAACCCCAGAGCGAGTTTTAGGTGAAATAGAACGTAGGTATCCAGAATTAGAATATTTAGAAGGTGGTTCAATTACTGATTTGGCTAATGATCCATTAATCCGTGACATGATTACTAAGCCTGAAGACGCGATTAATAGTATGCGTTTACAAATAGAATATGATGCGGGTAATCCGAAATATTTTGTAAGAAATCTGAAAAGAGAATTATCTGAGGAACAACTTGACGAATGGGGCGCAAATGTTATCGAAGAATTAGAAAAGCGAGAAAGAGGGGAAACTCCTCAGCCTGTTGAAGTTGATCGTACTGTTTCAGTAATGAATTTGATTGACGAGGTTTTAGATGAATTCCTAATGGGGTATAGTCGGGAATTCGGGACACGGGGAAGATCGTCTTATAAAGAACCTGAGGCAATACATATGGATGCCAAAGGTGGTGTCAAACTACCTGAAGGTACTCAGCCAGATGTGATGAGTCCCGAATTAGATGATGCTTTCCGCAGAATGGAAATGGGGGGAATGAATTATGACAAATGGATCAGCGCTGATTCCCGTATGGGTCGTTCTCGGGGTTCTCAATTCGTAGAAAACGTTCAACAATATAACCGTTTAAGAGAATTTGCACCTGACCATCCGGCGCTAAAAGAAACTTTTGATGAACTCGTTGAAGGTGTCATCGACAGTGAATACGCTCGTGGTCGAAGGATGCGTCGAATTGGGTTAACAACCGGTGTCGGACTTTTCTTTGGCGGTCCAGTCGGAGCCGCAGTCGCCGGACTCGCATACAGCAAATATTCACGTAACAGTTTGCAGGCGTTAGCCCGACGCACAATCGCAAACGATTATGCACAAGCTCTCAGACTTGAAGCCTACGACAGTTTGAATCGTTTAGAAAAACTGGACGAAGCTGTGCTTCGTGGCTATATGCCCGAAGATTTTCGGATTCGTGACTTCGAAGCGCTTACCCCTGACGAACTAATGATGTTAGACATGGGGTATGAAGTCGCTGAAGTTCTCGGACAAGCCGCAAAAGACAGACGTGAAGCTGCACGACTCATCTCTACTCGTGCCGATTTCATAGATGATTATCAACGAAACGTTGTTGACGCTTTCCGAGCAGACCAACCAGAACTCGCTGGACGTTTCGACGAAGCTGCAGAAATACTTGGCGACGCAGGATACGGTCAAACACAATTCGGAAACGTTTCTATCGACAATGCGTGGGGCGACATACCACAATTACAAGAAGTTTGGGAACGTGTTAATAGCGCTAACGCTACAGCCCGTTCAGTTTGGGCTGAAGAAACAGCAGCGATTCGACGTTCAGAACGTAGCCACGCAACACAACAATACGACGTGGAAGTTATTTACGAACAGGAAGCGTTTGTTGCTTCTTGGAATGAATACATAGCTCACCACGCACAACCCCAAGGTCCAGCTTCAGGTATCCCTCATCGTGATTTTATGCGTCCTTTTTGGGAAGGAAAAAGCGACGGCGAAATTTTTGGTTGGTTGCAGCGTGAAGGAGCAGATGTTCTTGAACGGTTACCAGAACAGTGGCAGACACCTGAAGGTATGCGGCAACTTATAGAGAGTGTGCGTTATGAAACAGACACTCTTGTACCTAACTTGCCTGAGTTTGTTGAGGTTCGAGCGAAGCTAGCTAGGGGTGAGTCTGTTCGCTGGGATGCTGATATGGCTCCTGTTTTGGAACGATTGAAACGGGATCAAGATGAATATTTAGATATTAGTCCCGGTGGTTTAGATCCAAAAGCCTTAGAAGCTGACTTAGCTGAAACAATAAAGTTACGGGACGAACATAACCAGCTATGGGAAGACGTTGAAGCTGGTAGGCGAGAAATGCCTGACTTCGAAGATGGCTCTTGGACGAACGTAGCAGCAAATCTTGATCAAGCTATTGACAATATTCAACGGAATTTAGAAGAAATTGCAGCAGGCGGAACAAGAATGACAGACCGTCTGAGTTTAGAAGAGTTTGCTGAAGGAGTCCCTCCAATGGGGGCACGGTACAGCGAACAAGGCGGACTTTTTGCTACTCGATACCAACTTGAAAAAGAATTCCCGAATGCTACTGGTATCGAAATAAATAGACGCATACGACAAATGTCAATGATTGAACGTTTACGCATAGCAGGAAAAGCCCAACTGTCACGCGAAGTTCTTGAAGCTAACGGACCCGGTATTGGAAACAGTTATTGGAACTCGCTAGTTGACTTTGGTAAAAGTATCGGTACCTCCGACTACATGGACGCCATACAAGAAATATCAATGCGGAAACGTGCAGTCCAACTCATCGACAACTTCGTTACCGACAGATTCGAAAACCTGACAATGGTAGAAGATGTGATATCACGTGGCACCATGTTCGAAGCAGTATACGAACGAACAATGGCCGAATACCTCCAACGACACCGCAACCCAGACGGCACCTACACAATCAACGGCAACCAACTCGCAACAATCACAGAAAAGTCACGACAACAAGCCCTATTCGAAACAAAAAATGTTCTCTACGACTTAGCGGAACGTTCACGTTTCGAAGAACTCATGGTCGAATTGATGCCATTCCTCGGCGCATGGCAAGAAGTTGCCTCTCGTTGGGTGGGCCTCGCCGCAGCCAACCCCGTGTTCGTTGCACGTGCCCTTCGTCCTTGGTATCTACTCACCTCAGAAGACGAGCATGGTCAAACCAAATTGGTGTTCAAACTTCCTCCAGTGTTTGACACAAGTGTCGCCGGATTCAAACTCTTCGGTCCCATCTCGATGCTCACCAAAGAAAACGTTGACCTGAAACTTTCGTCTGCTTCGATGATTGGTGCGCTACCCGGTACTGGTCCACTGTTCTCGTTCCTAACAACTGAACTTGTTATACAGGTTCCAGAAATGTCTGAGTTTGTTGACTGGGCATTACCATACGGTTACGCCGAAGGCGGCAACGCTGTCTCTAGGTTCCTTAACGTTCACGCACCTTCATGGGTGCGAAGCGGACTGCAGCAAGCCGGGATGGATACGAATAGTCGGGCAGCGACAGCAGCCCGAGTCACTCTTGACTATCTTTCCGAACTACACGAGAACGGTGTCATGGTTGGTGATAGTGCTGCTGAACGACGTGCACTTGACGAAGAAGTTGAACGTCGAGTCAAAATGATATATGGCATGAGAATGTTCCGGTCTTTAGCAGTCCCAGTTTCATTCAGGCAACAGTCACCTTATTGGGCAATCATCTCAGAGTTCCACAAAATGGAAGATGAGCATGGTGCCGAGATCGCAGACTACTGGTTGTTAGAAAACCATCCCGATCTTTGGGCATACACCGGACGCAAATATGCTACCAATGGTGTTGTCGCAGGAACTCTTGAAGGTCACCAAAAATATTTGGCGCATCAAGAATTCGCTGATCGTTACCCAGAAGTAGGTGGATTTGTTACTGGTGCAGTTGGGGCGATAGATGTCCAGTTTGAATACAATCGTGCTGTTCGTGATGAAGAAATTCGGTCAGGGCGTAAAGAGTATTTAGATCCGGGGGGAATTCTTACCGAATCATCGGAGTCTATTGGTTGGCGTGAGTATCGGGTATTCAGAAACTCTCTTGATGCTGAACTTCGTTTGCGTGCAGATTCTGGTGGGTCAGCAAGTCTAAACGCTAATTCTAATTTTGATTTAAAAACAAAGAAAGATCAGTTTGTCGCTGAGTTAAGTAGACTCAATCCGATTTGGGCATCCGAATTCAATGACATCGGAAACTTCCAAACACAAGGCAGAATCCTTCAAGCGTTCAGAGAAATAGTGGCTAGCGAAGATTTTGCTTATCGACCTGAAATTCCTGTTATCGAAATGTTCCTTACCTTGCATGACGGTATCGGCCAAGAGATGGTTACTCGTGCCAACATTGAATCCAACTCCAATTACCTTCTTCTTTCATACAAAAAGAATGATGATCTGAGACAACGCTGGGAAATTGGGGTGTTGAGTATTCTTCGGTACCCAGACTTTGGTCCGATCTATGATAGGTATTTTAGTAAGATGGAAAGTATATCTACCCAAAATCTCCCACGCCGACTTGAATTAGTGGAAGCGACTTAGTATGGCCGACCCTGAAGAAACAGAAGTTGATGCAGAAACTAAAGAGGCTTTAGCAGACGAGTTGCTTTACGGCCAAGTAGCAACTGATAATGAAAGGTTACGTGGTATTGAAGCAGAAATTCAGGCAGAAATAGCAGGTTTCGGACTTGACATGGAAGCAGTTTTCAGTGTGGAAACAGCTATTAGTTTAGCTATTACTGCTGCCTCAGCTATTTGGGGACCAAAGTGGGCATTAGTTGTAAGTGCCGCGACGTTGGGGGGAATGGTTCTTAACTGGTTTGGCCTAGATCATGAAATGTCTGCAGGAGAAATAGTCAATCAAGAGAAAGACGATAGTGAACCTGCAGCCGCAATCCCAGTGGCGAATGCAGCCCAAGCAGAAGTAGCGACCAGAAGCGAAGCAGGCACTCTCAAAAATGCAGACGATCTTGCGGCAGCATACCGTGATGTAGCAACTAAAGCAGGGGTAACGGAAGAAGAAGCTCAATTCGAAGTTCAACAAGCCTTGTCACAACAGGTAGGCGAAATGCAATACGGTCAAGACGACCCGAGAGGCAGCACAACATCGCTTCTTAATGACGCTTTCGTGATGAACACAATGAAACCCGGCACGTTTGCTTTTAACACCGCATATCTTCCCTACGATAAAGGCGGTGTGCGACGTACACGCATAAACAAATTTGATCTTCCCGGTATGTTAGGTACCGAAGATATGGCGTTCTATGCTTACCGTCCCCTAGTTATGCCGGGTACCGGACTTCCTCGATCCTCAAAATTTGAGGATGTGGATGTGTTAGGATTTCGTTGGGAAGTTGATCCCAATCTCCAAAAACAAGGATTCGAATTCAATCGAATAGTTGAGCAAGATGTTCCCGTCACTGTGTCCGATGTCATGGCGATTTACGATGAACAGCCCGAAGAGTCGCAGCGTCTTATCGCTCAGGGTTTAGCTTTGGGTGATGGGATAACGTCGTGGACATACGGGATTCTTGGTGACCGAATGTATACAGATCCTGATGCAATATATGATCGGGATGTGGTCCAAAGATCTTTAATGAATATGTCTGATGCTGCCATATACCAAGCATCAAGACTTGTCGGAGGGTTCTCTGAACTTGATGACCGTTTTATTCCTAAGGGTTTAGATGCCCCGGTTCCGATTGAAAATTTCCAAAATGATTTATTCGATCAAGCAGTTAAGGCTGGTCGTGTTGCCCAAATCAATAGGGATCATGGTCGTCAAATGGCTCGGGATGTGTTGATTGGGTTGACTGGGCGACGCAATGTGGGTGGTTTTATGAATATGGTCGATCAATGGACTAAAGAAATCCAGTTGGAAAACATCGGGGTAAATATTACGGGAGCAGAATTTGAGGCTGGTATAACGGCTCGTGCTTTGGAAGCTGTAGATGAAGGCGAGTTACCTGAAGTTGAAGCTGGGATAGCTGCGGTTGATAAAGCTACTGCTGGTGCAATATTGGCGAGAGCGATGGCCCAATAATGGTTAATGTAGGCGAAATTCCGGGCACTATTGAACAAGAAATTGATCAGACAATGGTCGAATCTTTGAAAGATCGTCCTCTCGAACCTGATCTTGTTACTTTTGGTTTCGAATCGCTGATTGGTGATCCGACTGCCCGAGTTGAATTTGGTGGTCAGAAATGGAATATCTACGATCTTGTTCTTGCTAATCCTTACGAGTTTGATCTGAAAAGTGATAGTGGGATTCAGTCAATGCAGTTGTGGGTTAACAAACTTTATGCCAGCACAGAGCATTACCGCAATAGTGAGCAAGGACGTGCGCTTCGTAAAGAAGAATGGTATAAAGCTGGCGATGACAGCGACGAATTAACGACACGCCAAAAAGATCTCATCTCAGATCTTGTTGAAAAGGTCGAAGAAATTGCTGCGTTAAGCAACCTTGGTTGGGGCGAAGACGAGATCAACGAATTTGCTTTAGATGCTTGGCTAGCTGGTTGGACTGAAACAGATGTAGATAAAATTAGGGATCTGATTAGCGAAGACGATGATCTGGAATTCGGGATTGATGCACGACCGGGTAGCGACATCGCCGCAAACGTAGCCAATATCAATGAAAAATTACGGCAACACCTTATGGACCCATCCCAAATGGATGAAGGCTGGGTTGAAGATGCGTCACGCCGCATATATCGGGGTGAAACTACTTTAGATATTTTGGCAACAGAGTTAGCTGAACAATCAGCAACTCTTTACCCCAACTTCGCTGACCGTATCCGTGCAGGGGTTGCCCCAACAACTATTCTTAGCAGCTATAACCCTATCTTTAGAAACGTGTTCGGGTATACCCCATCGTGGGATGGTTCGGAACGTGAAATGGGAATGACTTTAGGTAACGATCCGGCTGTTCTTTCTGGCGCGAACTTCGCTCATTATCTTCGTACTACCGATAAGTACGATAGATCTGAGGCTGGTCTTAATAGAGGATATGATTTGATGCAGACTATGGGCAAGGCTTTAGGACTGGTGGCACCGTAATGGCTTTGGAAGATCCAGTAAATTGGGCTGCAAACGAAGCTGGGTTGTCTACCTCCCAGAAGCGTGCAGCTGCACGTGAAGTAATAAAACAAGAGCAACGTGACCTTAACGAAGCCAATGCAGGCAAAGTTGATGCGGATGGGAACGTTTACGTTCCTTTGGTTGTTGACGGTATCGTTGGTCCAAAGACTCAGGGCGCTAGAGATTTTGTCCCTGTTGAGACACCGAGTAGCACCGACGGTCCTTCGCAGACAGAAGGGATACCGGAATACGCTAAGGCTCGCGAAATTTTAGGGATGACCGACGAACAAATTATTGCCGGTATCCATGACGGAAGCCTGCACCCCGATCAAAAAAATTATCCCGGCGTACCCAATCATCCGCTAACTGGACCGCAACCGGGTCCGGGGCAGATATGGAACTTCAACCCTAATGCTACAAACCCAGAAGATTATTGGCAAATAATCGACGAGTACGGTCCCGGTAAAGACGGTAAAGGCGATGAAGATAATGAAGATGATCGTGGGGAAAATGCTTGGTTGTCGTACCAAAAAGAAAGAGGTATCGCTAGTACGAAAGCTATGATGCGAGGCTTTCTCAACCAGTTCGGGCTTGGTGGTGCAGTCAATCCAGACGGTAGCGTAAACCCAGACTTAACTAAATGGGCGTTAGGTATGTCCGAAACAGGGCTTGATGGTGACGCAATCGTTTTCGAAATGCGATACGGAACCGATCCAACAGTTCGAGCCGCTTATGACAGTGTATTTCCGGCAATGGCAGAACGACGCAAGAACGGTTACTCGGCTATCACCGAAGCAGAGTACATAAACCTTACCCGTGGCTACACTCAGATTGCTACAGCAGCAGGTATAGATCCCGATTTCTTAGCTGGGGAAGGTAAAACGGTTGCCGCTGACGGTATTACTGCGTTAATAGCAGGCGATGTGTCTCTCGCAGAATGGCGTGACCGGGTAGATCTTGCAGAATGGTCAGTAACTACTGTAGATCCCAATGTTAAAGGCATTCTCCAAACAACTTATGGGTACACAGATCAGGATTTAGTGATGCATTTCCTTAATCCGAAACTTGCAGCGAGTGTTAAGAAAGCACAACAAGATGTTGGTGGTGCAAAAATTATTTCTGCTGGGGTAACTGCGATTGGTGATACGTTGAGCCGGTCTTTCGCTGACTACGCATACGGGCAAGACATCCAAGGACGTGAAGTTACTGCTGGACTTAGCCCATATGGGGCGTTGACAGGTAGCACTCTTTATGAAGAAGGAATGACCGCAGACGAAATTGCTTGGGGGCATTTCGGAGATTCCGAACAACGTGACGTATTGCGACGTGAAAGAGCACGACGTTCATCTCCGTTCCAAGGTGCCGGTGGTTTAGCTGCCACATCTGAAGGTATTATTGGTGCTGGCGCTGTCAGTAATTGACACAAACATAGCGGTATGCAATAATTGGTTTGTTGGTCGGCCCCGTATGGGCGAGCTAGCCACAAAATTTCCATCCAAAGTACCACCGCTGAGGATGCGTTTACATAGGTGAGTGACATATGACAGACAATGACTCCATTGGAAACAATGTAAGTGATTCTGGCAGTTCAACCGAATCGAAACCAAACTGGCGACGAGATCTGGAAAATCGTGCTAAAGAAGCAGAAGATAAAGCTGCGGCTTTAGAAGATCAGCTTTCGTCTATTCAGCGACGTGATACGTTTCGTTCAGCAGGACTTGATCTTGATGACGCACGTACCAAGTATTTCGTGAAGGGCTATGAAGGTGAACTCGATGTTGAAGCTATCCGTCAGGAAGCTACAGCAGCAGGGTTCTTGGGTGCTGCTGATGCTGCACCGACAGCCCAAAATGCTGCGTTTAACGACATGTTAATTGCAGAGCAGCGAATACAAGCGGCTGGTGAAGGCGGAGATCCGGTGTTACCACCTGATTTAGACGCTCAGATTAGATCAACAGAAAACGAAGATGAACTTCGTGCGTTGTTAGAGTCGAATGGTATTATGTGGGGCGCAGCTACCTAATCCTTTTTTGAATCTGTGGAGTCCCAAACATTGGACTCACAGTGGCTTATACACCACCACTTTCTTTAACTAACCCGACCGGAACCGGTCAACTAACGAACCAAGTAACTACGGCTTTCGAACAGATTGCTTATTTTGCTTTGCGTTCACAGCCTCTTTACGAGATGATTTGTGATGTTCGTTCAACTGCACAGAGCCACAATGCGGCAACTGTTCAGTTCACGTTCTATCCAAACATGGATCAGGTTACTGGGACGCTTACTGAAGCTACAGACGTTACGCCTGTTGCTCTTAGTGACTCCAAAGTAGATGTTGCGTTGAACGAGTATGGTAGCTCGGTCATCACGACTGCTTTGATTCGTGGCACATCATTCTTGAATGTTGATGCTGACGCCGCCAACATCATTGGTTACAACATGGTCGATTCAATCGACAAAGTTGTTTCTAATGTGCTTATGGCTGGCACTAACGTCTTGTATTCCAAAGGAACACAGGCAACACGCCCAACTTCTCGTGTAACAGTCGGGGATGATGCAACATTTGATGCTAATGTAGGTCGTGAAGCTGTAGCAGCGCTTCGTGGCGATTCTGCTCCCGGTTGGGAAAACGGAAACTACATGGCGATCATTCACCCGGATGTTTCCTACGATCTTCGTGGAGACACAGCGGTAACTGACGTTATCCAATACCAACTGTACCAAGACGGTGCACCGATTCGTGCAGGCTCGATCGGCACATTCAACGGCATCAACTATATTGAGAACCCTCGTGCTCCCATATTGGATGATGCTGGTGTTGGTGGTGCAACCAACGTTTACCAGACTCTTATCTGTGGTCGCCAAGCTGCGGCGAAGGCTTTCAGCCGTGCGCCGGGATTTGGTGAGCAACCAAGCATTGTGTTCGGTCCTGTGACTGACACGCTGCGCCGGTTCAACCCTGTGGGCTGGTATCACCTTGCTGGATGGTCAATCTTCCGGCAGGAATGTATGCGACGAGTTGAATCGTCGTCATCTATAGGCGACAACACCTGATAGTTGTTGCTCACTGAGGTGTAGGGGGGTCGGGTTTTCCCCCTTTCCCCGGCTCCCCTGCTTCCTCTGCTATCATTTCAACCATGCCTGTCGTTAACGGAAAAAAGTATCCTTATACCGCTAAAGGTAAAAAGGCTGCTGCTGCAGCAAGAAAGAAAAAGAATGCAAAAGCCAAACGGTGATGTAACGATTCGGCCCAAACCCATAACTGGGACCGGAGGAGCTAAACGTGGCTAGTGGCCTTTACTGCCTGTCAATGGAACAAAACTTAGAACAGGTAACTAATTTTCAAATTGATTTTAATGATACGACTGCTGATCGTTTCAAATGCATGTTGTCTACAGCTTCGTGGACACCGGCTTACAGCACAATGTCAGTTAAGTCTGATGTGACTCACGAGGTGTCTGGTGCCGGGTATACCGCTGGTGGGGAGTCGTTGACTTCTGTCACGTTCGCTACGAGTGGGGGAACGATTACTTGGGATGCAGCGGATGTGGAGTGGGCTTCGAGCACGATTACTGATGCTCGTTACGCCACCATTTATGACGACACGCTCACTAAT
>CEVQ01140570.1_pt1 | contig 25235 bp, 20 predicted proteins | sample 356551 | NCBI WGS metagenome assembly CEVQ01 (sample SAMEA2623756, study PRJEB7988) | marine metagenome | biome: marine biome (ENVO:00000447); feature: mesopelagic zone (ENVO:00000213); material: "saline water (ENVO:00002010), including plankton (ENVO:xxxxxxxx)" | depth 250 m | reverse complement strand
TATATGATTCTTTATATTCTTCCAATAAAGAAATGTTTTCTGAAACTAAAAAAGCTTTACCGAGTAATCCTTGTGAAAATTGAACGATTTTTTTTGTTGTATCATGATCATAATCATACTTTTGTTGTATCCAATCTTCAATTTGCTCATCTCCCAATTCTGATAATGCAATTTTTTGAGCCCTGGATAATATCGTCGGATATAATTTTGAAAGATCTGAAACCAAAAAAATAAAGATTGACCCTTTTGGAGGTTCTTCTAATAGTTTCAAAAATGCATTTGATGCCTCGTTATTCAAGTTTTGAGCATTTTCAATTAAAAATGTCTTATATTTTCCTATAAAAGGTCCTAGATTTGCAGAATGATTGATTTGGTGAATGTGTCCTATCCTTATTTGATCAGAAGAGTTCGTAGGAGTTGATTCTATAGGTGTTTTACTATTAACACATATTAAATCGTAATAATTATTAAGATTAATTTTTTTACAATTTTCACAAGACTCACATCCAAATTCATTTTGTTTTGAAGTACAATTCAAAAGTTTAACAAAATCGTATGCTAATGTAGTTTTCCCGACATGTTCTGGGCCATAAAAAATATAAAAATGCGCAAATGAATTTTGAAGAAATGCATTTTTTAAATAACTAATCGCATTATGATGCCCAATGGTTCTCATAAAATTGAAGTTGACAATAAATCTTTATATGTTTCTCGTCTTTTTATAATTTTAGTTTCTCCTTTTGTAATCATTATTACAGCTGGTCTTACTTGCATATTATAATTACTTGACATAGCAAGATTATATGCACCAGATGATGGTAATACCAATAAATCATTTATTTCAGGATCTGGAATATAAACATCTTTAGCCAGTATATCTCCTGATTCGCAAAATTTTCCAGCAATAGTAGCCTTAATAGATTTTTCATTACTGTTAATTTTAGATACGGAAAAAACAGAGTATTCCGATCCATACAATGCAGGTCTAATATTATCACCCATTCCACCATCTACAGAAATATAATTTCTCACATTAGGAATAGATTTAATAGACCCGATTTTATAAATACTAACACCAGATCTTCCTATAAGAGCACGGCCTGGTTCAAGTATGACCATTGGTATTGGGAATTTATATTTTTTAGCTGATTTTTTTATAGAATCGCAAATTGATTTTGCATATTCACGTATTAATAAAGGTTTTTTTTCAGTGGTATATCCTATGGCAAAGCCACCCCCAGGACTAAATTTTTTCATTTGAAAATTATATTTATTCTTCATATCTGAAGCAAAACTATATACATATTCAATAGCTTCTGTGTATGGCTGTACTTCAAAAATAGGAGAGCCTAAATGAAAATGTAACCCAACTAAATTAAGATTTTTTATTTTAGTTAATTCAAATATTGCTTTTTCAGCATCTCCTGTTTCTATAGAGAACCCAAACTTTGAATCTAAAATTCCCGTGGTTGTTAACAAATGAGTTTTTGGGTCTACAGATGGAGAGACTCTTATCATCACATCTTGAATAATATTCAATTCTTGTGTTATTTTTTTCAAATTTTGAATTTCATTGAATGAATCAATCGTTATATGCTTGATGCCATAATCTAGTGCTTCTTTCAATTCATCAATAGATTTATTGTTTCCATGAAAATTGATTCTTTTTGAAGGAAACTCAACGAATTTAGCTATGGCCAATTCTCCTCCTGTTACGACATCAATATTCATGTCATTTTCATTTAGGAGTTTTAATAGATAAGGATTCGAAAAGGCTTTTGTTGAATAAGATATTATTGAAGTATCTAATTCTGATTTGAAAGAATTTTGAAAATCTTTAATTGTTGAAATAATTGTATCTTCATCATATACATATAACGGTGTTTGATATTTCTCAGCTAATTTTGTTAAATCAAAACCATTTATAGATAAATTATTGTCAGAATTAACGTTAGTTTTGTTTGGGAATAGCTCTTCACCTATGAATTGATTATTAAAATTCATATATACCTACTTATATTGATAAATTTATATAATTTTATATAACTATTTACTTTATTATTCTATTCTAAATTCTATACTTTAATTTAAAATTTAAAAGTATTTAACTTTATGAACAAAGAATTCAGGCTAACAAGCCTTTCGAAAAGTGGAGGTTGAGCTGGCAAAGCCTCATTAGAGGAACTGGACAGGGTTCTGGGCCAGCTCAATATAAATATGATTTCTGAAAATTTATTGGTTGATCATACTACTAAAGATGATGCAGCTATTTATAAAGTTTCAGAAAATAATGCTATTGTTTTTACTACTGATTTTTTTTCACCAGTAGTAGATGATCCTTATGAATTTGGTCAAATTGCTGCTGCAAATGCAATTTCTGATGTATATGCAATGGGAGGCAATCCATTTCTCGCATTGAATATATCATGTTTTGGAGATAATTTACCTGATAAATATATTGAAAGAATCCTTTCTGGAGGGAATAATATTGCTCAAAAAGCAAATGTTATTATTGCTGGGGGTCATACAATTAATGATTCAGAGCCCAAATATGGTCTCGCCGTTATAGGGAATATCAATCCAAATAATGTAATGAAAGTAACAAATGCAAAGCCAAATCAAGACCTAATTATAACTAAACCAATTGGGAACGGAATAATAACTACAGCCGCTAAATCGATCTCTTTAGAAAAAAAAATAATAGATAAAGCAATTTATTATATGAAACAACTTAATAATGTTACTTCCGAAAAAGCTATTTCTTCGAAAGTAAAAGCAGCCACAGATATAAGTGGATATGGACTTATAGGACATTTAAAAAATATTTTAGAAGGAAGTAACATTTCTGCCAAACTAAATTTTAATGAAATCCCTATTCTTGAAGGAAGTTTAAAATTATCAAAAAAAGAATTTTGGCCAACAGGAACGAAAAATAATAAAAGGATTCTGGATAAAAATATTAAATGGGACAAAACAATTTCAAATAATGAAAAAATGATTTTGTTTGATTCACAAACATCTGGGGGATTATTATTATCAGTCGATAAAAGTCAATCAAAAAAACTTATTGATGAAATCAACTCTATCGAAACTTTTTTTGCAAAAAAAATAGGAGAAACTATTAAAAAATCTAATCAACAGATTTTGGTAGATAGATAAAAAAGAAGATCACAGAGAACAAAGGTAGAAATATCTCACATTATTCCAATCATAAAAACATTAAAATTTAGTTTTGTATTCTGGTTTCCCTTGAATATCTAATTTTACTCTAAAAAGATCTCCTCCTCTATAAGCTTTAAAATCATAATCTATAGGTTCAAACCCTATTGGAGGATCTTCTGCCCCTGCACGAGCTGTAGTGACATATAATTCATTTAAATCTTTCCCTCCAAACATTGGACAAGAAGTTTGAGTAGCAGGAAAATGTATTTCTCTTTCTAGTTTCCCATCAGGATCAAATCGCTTAACTTTCGAACCAAACCAAATAGCCGACCAAATAAATCCTTCTGAATCGACAGTCATTCCATCTGATATACCTTCAAAATTATCTTCTAATTTTACTAAAACTTTTTTGTTCGATAAAGACTTTTTGACTGCATTATAATCCCATTGGTAAATGGTTTTTGCCAAGGTATCAGTATTATAGAACTTTGTTTCGTCAGGAGAAAATCCCATTCCATTACATAAAGTTATTCCTTCATCAATAATATCGATTGTTCTATCAAGATTTAATCTAAATAGAATATCGTTTTCCCATTTTGAGGTATCGGTTCCACAATAAAAGCTTCCATCTGGTCCAGAAGTAACGTCATTAATTCTAATAGCAGTATCTTTTCCTTCAAAATTTCCAACTTTAATCCAATTAAATTCTTCATCCGAATTCCAAAGCATTATTCCTTCCCAAGTTCCCAAAAGCAATCCTCCTCCATCATTAAATCTGAACCCTCCAACTTCAATTCCATCATGTATTATTTCATTTGAGTTATCTATCGGATCATATTTAAATAATTTTCCTCCCTGAATATCAGTCCAATACAATTTACCTTCTTCTGGGCTCCATACTGGTCCTTCTCCAACTATGGCTTTAGGCGAAGCAACTTTTTCAATGTGATATTTCATTCGTCTCCTTGTTTATAATCTGATTTTTATAATATCAGTAAATATTCACATCATGTATACTTTTTGAAGAATATTAGTAGAAAGGAGATCTATGGGTGATCATGATAACAAAATAGCTTTAGTAACAGGTGGAGCTCAGGGTATTGGGAGGGGGATTGTTGATGTTCTTTCTTCAGAGGGGGCACTTGTATGTATAGCTGACATTTCTGAAGAACATGGAATTAAAGCAGTTACTGAAATAAAAAAGTTAGGTAGAAAAGCAATTTATATTCAAGCAAATTTTGAAAATCCTGAAGAACCTAAAAAAGTAATCGAAGAATGTGCAAGCAAACTAGGAAACATAAGTATATTAGTAAATAACGTTGGGATACAGCCATCTACATCTTATAAAAATATAGAAGAAACTTCAGAGGAAGTATGGGATGCTATTATAAATGTAAACCTAAAAAGCTATTTTTTGATGTCTAAATACATAATCCCTTATATGAGGAAAAATGGACAGGGCTCAATTGTGAATATAGCGAGTGTACAAGGTTTGCAATCACAAAAGCTTGTACCACCCTACGCGGCAAGTAAAGGAGCAGTTTTATCTTTAACAAGGCAAATGTCATTGGACTATATCAAAGAAAACATAAGAATAAATGCTATATGTCCAGGCACAATTAACACCCCTATGGTAACAAACTCAATTTCAGGAAATATTAATGAATCTTTAAAATTATTTGGTAAAGATATCCCCATGGGTAGGGTCGGTGAACCCAAAGAAATAGGACAAGTTGCTTCGTTCTTATGTAGTGATAAGGCTTCATTTATATCTGGAGAATATATTATCGTAGATGGAGGAATTATGGCTAAAGGAGGATGGGATACAGAACTGCAGGGAGAATAATATTTTTAGACGTAACTAAATATTTTATCTTTCAAAAGGACTTTCTCTTTCATCAGTGGAATATTCTAATATGATTCCAGCTTTCATACTTGCTGAAATTGTTTGTCCAGCATTTACCGGAAATGCAGAACCATTATTTTTTGCATGATCAACTCCACCATTCCCCCAACTTGTGCAAGGTTCAAGTCCAGCATTGTAGGTTCTTCCATACCATGGGTAACCATAACCACCACCATAGTTTCTCCAATACCAAATATATTTGAATAATTCTTTTGGGAACTCTACCCCCCATGACAAATTTATCTTATTATTTGTCACAACATACCAGCCATCAGATAAATCCGTAAAATACGCCATATCTAAAGACCTGTCTGATTTCCCTGGTATTAATCTAAAATCTGACAAACTTCCATCTTTCATTTCTACAAAGGGCCAAGGTCCGGAAAAACTAGGCTTTAATTTGGAGGATTTATCGACATCTTCTGGGTGAGAAAGTATAGTACAATCTGGGAGTGTTAAAGTACATTCTTCAGATAAAAAAGTTCCTCCGACAGCAATATGTTCTAACCAAACGATATTTAAATCTTCTTCTCCAAAATTTGTTACTTCTTGATGGATTTCTATAAACCTTTCATCAGATTTCAATGATACTAATCTTTTAATTTCAAATGGACTTCGTATACTTCTACCAGTAAATTCTACCTTACAAAGTTCAGGAGTATCTTCAATAATTTTAGTATCCCAAGGAATATTATTTACATCACCATGAATTCCAAAATCTGCCCCATAATATGTACTTGGATACCCACCATGAGGAATGACTGTTTGCCATCCTCCTTCATAGTAATCTAACCAAACTGAAGCACCATCTCCGGAAGAAGGGACATTAATTGATGGATTCCTTATACCCCAAGGGGTTTTGAACATAATTTCTGTATCAGTAGGTTTATAAATAAAACTTGAAATATCAGCACCTTTATCAGCAATAATTTGAATTCTGATAAATTTATTTTCCAGAATTACAGTTTTTAACCCTCTATAATGCCAAGAGTCAGAAATTCTAGCTCCAAAAGCTCTTTCGTCTTGATAGTTTGTGCTCATTAATCATTTCCCCTTATTTCAATTTACTATACAGGATATAGAAAATTAAAATCCCTAATAATTAAACTTTTTTCAACGATTATTTTGTGCGCTTGTCAAACGCCATATAGAAGATTTTTTTTCATCAGTTATCAAGTAAATTTCTCCACTACTATTTACTTCAATATCTCTTAATCTACCTATTTTATCCTTAAAAATTATTTGCTTATTGACTATATTTCCTTGGTGCATCTCTAGTTTGACAAGAAGTTTATATTTTAAAGATGTCACAAGAAGGTTTTGATCCCAACCTAAGAACTCATCTCCACTGTAGAATATAATATCTCCAGGAGCTATAGAAGGAACCCAAGAAATTATTGGGAGCATAAATTCATCAGAAAAACTATCACCATCTCCAATTTTAGTTCCTGTATAGTTTGTTCCTCCCCAACCAATTTTATTCCATCCATAATTTTCTCCACCTATAACTTCTCCTATAAAATCTCCGCCTTTAGCCCCATGATTTGAAATGAAAATTCTACCATTAGGTGAAATCGTCATTCCTTGAGGATTTCTAACACCAATCATAAATAATTCTGGAAGGATAGTACTAACATTTTTTGGATTATCTACATCAGAACCATCAAGATTAATTCTTATAATACTTCCTGGATGAGAATCTAATTCTTGAGCAATGATACCCTGTCCTCGCTCCCCTATAGAAGCGTATAAGTAATCATCATTAATAACTAATATTGACCCAAAATGTTTAGTATCTGAAAGGTAAGGAATGGCTTCAAAGATAATCTTAAAATTATTAACTTTTCTGTAAGGGGAGGTAAATTCTCCTCGTCCTATTGCTGTGGTGTAATCTCCATATCCATTATCTTTGGTAAATGAAACATATAGATAGTTTTCGTGTAATAATAAATCAAGCAAACCTCCCTGACCTACTTTATGTGAAGGAATATCGTGAGAAACTAAATGGTGTTCTTTTGTGATGTGATTTACAAAGGTTATTTTTCCATATTTTTCACTCACTAGTAAATCATCAGAATCAAGAATTTCGATTGCCCATGGATTATCAAAAGTTTTTGTAAGATCAATTTTTTCAAGTCTTATTTCATCTTGATTTATTATTTCATAATCTTGAAAATTACTAATTATTTCATAATTATGATTCGGTGTATAACAACTAATAAATTGAAGAGTAAATATAGGTATAAAAAATAAAGTTTTCATAATATATTTCATTTCATTAAATTCACAAATCTTGAATAAAGATATTTTTATTACCTTTATTTATTAAAATTTAAAAATATTATAAGCAGTTAGCATAATTAGTCTGGTTTCACTATTATTCTAAAGATTTCTTTATCAGCATCCAACATTTTCCTAAATCCATCTTCAATTACATTGGATAAATTTATAGTTTCTGTTATCAGTGGATTAAGTTTAATTGTTCCTTTTGAAACCAAATTAACTGCATGTTTCATATCATCATTTTCAGCCGCAACAGAACCAATAACTTTTTTTTCTAGGCTGACTATTTGATTAAAATCAAACACCGGCTTATGTGAATATATCCCGACTAAAATTATCGTTCCTCCCCTTCGAGCTAAATTGATTGATATTTCAGGAGATTCCTCAGCACCTGCTGTTTCAAATACATAATCTGGACCAATATTATTGGTAATTGATAGGATTTGTTTATATAGGTGAGAAATATTTTTTTCAACCTTAAAAATATTTGTAGCTCCAAATTTTTTTGCTAAATTTAATTTTTTTTCCTTAATATCCACAGCTATCACCATAGCCCCAGCAGCTAATAAAGTTTGAAGTGTTAAAAGTCCCACAGTGCCACACCCAACCACAACGGCAATATCTCCTGGTTTAATTCCTGATTTTCGAACTGCATGTACCGCTATTGTAGCCGGTTCTAGTAAAGAAATTTCTTCATCAGATATACTCTCAGGAACTGGAATAATATTTTTAATGGGCCAAACCATATACTCTTGAAGCCCTCCATCAGCAGATAATCCCGCTACAGCCATAGATGGACATACAGCATGATGACCTGATTGGCACCAGTAACAATCACCACAAGTAAGTACGTTATTTATTACAACTCTTGATCCAATTAATTTCTGGTGGTTAATGTCTCCTACTGAATCTACAACTCCTGATATTTCATGTCCCATAACTAATGGAGCTTTCTTACCACTTAGTGGATTTGAGGTATTAGTTTGGATCCATAGGGGGCCGTACTGCCATTCTTCAATATCAGTCGCGCATAATGATGTATATTTTACTTTTACCAATGCTTCATTTGATTTTGGTTTTGGCTTTTCTATTTCCTCTAATCTTATGTCTTTATTCCCATAATATAAGAGTGCTTTCATTGTCTAGGTCCTCCTTCATTCTCATCTTTATCAACAAATAATAAATTATAAATTATTTCATCTTCTAAATCTGTAAATTTTTTATTATTAATATTTTCAAGGTTTATAATTTTTTGCTTAATAGAATTTATTTTCTTTCTTATTTCTATCTCTGGGTCAATATTGTTTTGAATTAAATAGAAATATAGTTTGAATAATTTATTTGGAATATCCTCAAAACTTAAAATCCTTTTTGGTAGTTCTTTTTTGTTTATTTGAATATTTAAAGATATTAGTTTCTTAATTAACCTCTTCATTAATACACTTGAATGAGAAAAAAAATTAAACTCATCTAAAAAACTATTTTTGGTATTTGTGTTTTCACCTTTGAGTTTTGTCCAATTTTTTTCGACTTCTTCTGGAGTTTTTAAATTACCAAAATTCTCTGTATCAAAAACATGCGGATGTCTTTTTATCAATTTTTTTCTTGCGTGATCCAGTATGTCATCAAAATTGAATAGGTTTGAAGCATTTCCAATTTCAGAATAGAACAAAATATGAACTAATAAATCTGACAATTCATCTAAAATTAAATTTTTATCATTTTTTTCCAATGCATCGATGAGTTCATAAGCTTCTTCTAATGTCAAAGTTTTTAGAGATTCAAAATCTAATTCTCTATCCCAAGGACAACCTGTTTCACTTCTTAATTTTTTTATTATATTTTCTAATTCTAATAATTTATTTTTTTTGCTCATAAAAGAAGATATATTAATAATATGATTATTAAATTTAGTAAACTAACAGCATCGTTTTTATGGATCCCATTTCTATTATCTACTAGTTTTGAAATTATAACATTCTCAGATTGGATATATAAATATAATTGGGATAGGAATAATATTTCTGAAATCACAAATTTCACAATTCAAGAACTTGATAAATCAGCAGATAAAATAAAAGTTTATTTCAAAGATAATGAAGAATATCTAAATGTATCAATTTTAAGAGATAATCAAAGTTTTTCTGTATTTAAACAGAAGGAAATAGATCATATGACTGATGTTAAACATTTGATTAAACTTGTAATGGGTTTTCAAAGAATAAGTGCTTTAATTTTGATATTAATCTTAGCTATAATCTTATTTGGAAAGTTCAAAGAAAGTAGAACAAATATTTTAAGAAACATTTTATTGAAATCTTCACTTATTTGGGGTGCATTGTTGTTAATTATTTTGATTTCTATAGGTGTCAATTTCAATAAAACTTTTTTATTATTTCATCAATTAGTATTTACAAATGACTTATGGATTTTAGATCCTATGAATGATTATTTGATAATTATGTTCCCCGAAAGATTCTTTATGGAAATAACTTTATTTATAGTTCTAGGATTTTTAAGTATTCATTTTTTATGTTATGCATTCATTAGTTCAATAAAATTTTTTCCCAATTTCTCAAAATAAATCTAGCCATTTTTTCATTACCTTAACTGATTCATTGATATTATCTATAGTCATAAAAGTTTTCGAGTCAATTGAATTTTTTGAATTGTTTTTTGAAATTAAAACACTTGAAATACCTATAGAGTTGGCTCCCATAATATCAGCTACAGGATTATCTCCAAAATGTATAGAACTGACAGGAGATATGCCCAGTTTATCTAAAGTATAATGAAAAATTTTTTTATCAGGTTTTGCCATTCCTAATTCATTTGAAAGTACAATTTCATCATAAAAAATTTTTTCATTTAAGAGCCAATTCCTATAAACCTTTGGGGAATTAAATCCAGTATTAGAAATAATTGCTATTTTTATTTGATTTTTTTTGCAAAATTCTATTAGTTTTAAACTCCCATCAAAAATTATCGGAGGAAATTCCAAAAAAGCTCTATCAATTAATTCTCCAATATAAATTATTTGAGCTTTGGTTAATTTTTTATATAAATTATGATCAAGTCTACAAATAAAAATGAGTAACCAATCAAAAAAAAGCTTATCACAAAAAAACCTAGAATAGAGAGATATTTTATTGACAGTAAATTCAAGTGCCTCAATAACATCATTTAAGGTTATAGTATTTGAAAAATCTTTAAGATAATCAAAAACCAATTCACATTTTTTTATACTTCTTTTAGGTGATACAGAAGAATAATCTTTCTCTCCTATTATTGTGCCCCATAAGTCTAATGTGATTAAATATCCCATTTTAGTAAGAAATAAGAAATTTTATTTTTTTTGTAATTAATTTATTTTTTTTAGGAATATTAGTCAAATTAATTAAAAAACTAAGATTGACTATATTAGCCCGTAATTTTTCTAATAATTTAATTGAAGCGACGGCTGTTCCGCCAGTGGCCAGAACATCATCGATTATAATTACTTTTTTATTTATAAGGTCTACAGTCTTTGAAATCTCTAAAAATGAATCCCCATATTCCAAATCATAGCCTTCTCTAATAGTAGGAGGAGGTAATTTCCCTTTTTTTCTAATCAACAATAATGGAATTTTGGAATAAATGGCTAATGGTGACGCGATAAGAAAGCCTCTAGAGTCAATTCCACACAAATAGTCAGCGTCATAATCTTTGATCAATTTGTACATCTCTTCAACCACATGATTCAACACATCTATATTTTGAAAGATTGGAGAAATGTCTCTGAAAGTAATTCCTTTTTTTGGAAAGTCCTCAAAAGAATTTACATAGTCTTTTAAATTGATTTTCAAAAAAACCTCAAAATTAATGTTACTAAGTCTTTATAAAAATTTATCATATAAGAAAAAGATGAATAGAGAGTTTAGAAATAAAATTAAAAAGTTTAGTATTAGATAATTATAGAAATCACAAAAAATCTTCATTAGATCTTTATGAAGGTTTCAATGTTTTCTTTGGTGATAATGGCCATGGGAAAAGTAACCTTCTTGAAAGTATTTATATGCTTTCTATAGCCAAGTCCTCGAGAGTTTCTCACGATAAATATCTAATAAACCACAGTTTATTAGATAGTTCAGGGCATGCACAAATTTTAGGAATAGCTGAAGAAAAAACTAACAATATTAAGGCCCAAATAGACTATGAGGTTTTTCAGAATATGGATATTACTAAAACTTTCAGAATCAACGGAGTTATTGTCTCTACACAAGAATTTGTTGGGAATGTAAATTCCGTCTTTTTTGACACAGATGACATTCGAATAATTACAGGCCCCCCAAGCGGAAGACGTAAATATTTAAATATTTTACTAAGTCAAATCAATAATAATCATGTCAAAAACCTTCAAAGGTTTCAAAAAGTCCTAATGCAGAGAAATAAACTAATAAAAAATATCAAAGATGGGAAAAGTAATAAAATTGAATTAGAATTTTGGGACTCTAGGTTATCGGAAGAAGGATCGAGTATTTTTTTTGAGAGAAATTCAATTTTAAAAAAATTAATGAAAAATTCCAAACAATTTGCTAATGAATTAAACCAAAGTATAGAAATGGAAATTTATTATACTCCACGTATAGGTTCTAATGAATCAATAGAAATATTTAATGAAAATCCAACTATCCAAGATATAAAAGATTTATATACTAAAGCGATAGAAAAAAATTATAAAAGAGATATAGACCAACGAACTACTTTACTAGGCCCTCACAGAGATGATTTTATTATAAATTTTAATGAAACTATTGCATCAAGTAGTGCTTCAAGAGGACAAGCTAGAATAATGTCACTAGCTCTTAAGTTATCTGAGGCCGAAGAAATTATAAACTTAACAAATAAAAAACCTATACTTATTTTAGATGATATTTTCTCTGAACTTGATCAAAAAATTAGAAATAATATTATAAAAAAAATAAAAAAATTTGAACAAGTTCTTATATCTACAGCAGATATGAATTTAATTGACAAAAAATCTATAGCAGAATCAAATATTTACTCGATTAAAAATGGAAAAGTTTCAAAAGAATAATCTAAAAAAAATTATTGAATTATTAAATTCCAGTGTCAATAATATTATAGTTCTTGGAGCAGGTATGTCAGTAGAAAGTGGGATCCCTACTTTTAGAGGGAAAAATGGACTTTGGACTAAATACGGTGTCCCAAAAATGGATTCTTATAAAAAATTTCTAAATAATCCAGAAGAATGGTGGAATAATGAAATCAATATGAAGATGGATAAATATATTTATGAATTAAGACATAAAATAAATATTGCGAAACCTCATAGCGGACATTATATAATTTCAAAATTAGAAAAATTAGGAATGATCAACGGAGTTATCACACAAAATATAGACAATCTTGATCATAAAGCAGGAATAAAAAATTTAATTGAAATACATGGTAATAGGACAAAATTTAGATGTATTGAGTGTGAAAAAACGTTTGATAGGAATGAAATAATAATAAAAAAACCGCCAAAAAATTGCCCCAAATGTAATGGAATTGTAAAGTTTGATACCGTTATGTTCGGAGAGCCAATCCCTAAAACAAAATTAGATAAAGCGAAGCAATTATTTAATCAATCAAAAGTCATTCTCGCTATTGGAACTTCTGCTACTGTTAGACCCATTTCGGGATTATTTTGGATAGCGCAAAAAGAAGGAAAAAAAATTATAGATATTAATCCCAACGAAACAAATCTTAAAGATATCTCTACTATTAATTTGAAAATCAAAGCAAAAAGATTTCTGGAAATATTGGAAAAAGAAATAATGAAATAATTTATTTATCTAATTCAAATACTGAGTGTAATGCATTGACCGCTACAGAAGTATCTTTCTGATTTATAAGACAGGTTATACGAATTTCAGAAGTAGTTATCATATCGATTGATACTTGTTGATCTCCAAGTACTTTAAACATTGTAGATGCATACCCTGATTCATTTTGCATACCACTTCCTACAAGGCTAATTTTTGACAAACCATTCGCTTTTACTATCGAATCATAATTTAATTTTTTTTCATTTATTAAAATTTCATGAGCAAATTCTAGATCATCTTCAGATAAAGAAAAAGAAAAATCAATATATCCCTTATCTGGAGTATTTTGGACAATAACATCAACACTTATTGATTTCTCAGATAAAGGTTCTAATATTTTAGCAACTATCCCTGGTTGATCCTTAATTTTTTTTATGGAAATTTTTGCAACATTCTTATCTATCGCAATTCCAGTAATTTTTTTATTATTTTCCATATTATCTCCTCCAGTAATTAAGGTCCCCGATTTTGAAGAAAATGTTCCACAAACGTATATGGGGACTTTATATTGAGAGGCCAATTCAATGGATCTAGGATGCATCTTTGCACCTAAAACTGACATCTCTAACATATCTTCATAGTTAATTTTATCTAATTTTCGAGCGTTAGAAACAATTCTAGGATCAGTTGTATAAATACCTTCTACATCTGTATAAATCTCACAAAGATCTGCCTTAATCGCCGCTGCTATTGCCACTGCAGTAGTATCAGATCCTCCTCTTCCTAAAGTAGTTATGTCTCCGTTAGAATTTATTCCTTGAAATCCTGCAATTATTATAATGTTGTTTTTAGCAATTTCATCTTTAAGTCTATTGATTTTTATGTCCGATATTCTTGCAGATCCATGAATATCATTAGTAAGTATCCCAGCCTGAGAACCAGACAAACTTATAACATTCTTGCCTAATGAACTTATAGAAATTGCTAATAAGGTAGATGAAACTAATTCTCCAGTCGATAACAAAATATCCCTTTCTCTTAAATCAGGGTTTTTATCGGAAAAAGTAACTTTTTTAGACATTTTTATTAATTCATCAGTAGTACTTCCCATTGCAGAAACTACTATAATTGGTTTATATCCATCATCAAATTTTTTACAAATGTTTTTTGCAATCTGTTTAATTTTTTCTTCATCTCCAACAGAAGTTCCACCATATTTTTGTACTATTACATTATTCAATTATGTGTGCTCCTTTATAAGAAACATTATTGATGAATCCTTTACCATCAACATCTAATCTTGCTGCGGCTTCAAGCATTTCATAATTTATTGTTAATTCTTTATTATTAGTTATCGCTGAAATCGTAGGCCCAGAACCTGACAGATAAGTAGCTAATGCCCCTGCATTCATAGCTGCATCCGAAATTAATTTAAATCCTTTAATTGAATCAATTCTATATCTCTCATGAATAGCATCCTGAACTGAATATTTCAAATTATTATAATGTGAATTGTTGAGAGAATTTACTAAAGTCGCAACTCTGGAAATATTATATACAGCATCTTTTCGAGAAATATTATCGGGTAATTTTTTTCTTGAATCTTCAGTTAGTATCTTTTGCTTAGAAACAAAAGATACTATTTTTAAATCTTTTGAAAATGGTATTTGATTTATATGCCAATTATTTTTTTCTTTAAATCCAATGGTTATCCCTCCAAAAATAGCAGGACCTACATTATCTGGATGTCCTTCAATTTGTGAAGCAATTTGATATATTTTATTTTTATCTATTTCTATTTGATGAATTGAAAAAGCAATCATTATGCCTGCTATTACTGCAGATGAACTACTACCTAGTCCACCAGAAATAGGAATAGAATTAATACAATTAATTGATAAATCAATTAATTCTTTGTTTAAAATTTCACTAGTTTTCAAATAACTCTGATAGATTAAATTGTTTTTATCTTTATTAATAGTTTCTTTACCTTCACCAGAAATACTGATTTTAAATTTTGATTTATGAAATTCAATCGCATTCCATAAATCTAAGCACAATCCTATTGAATCAAATCCTGATCCTAAATTTGCAGATGAAGCTGGCACCATTATTTTTTTTATTTTTTTCATATTTTTTCTAACTTCTTAATTGCCCATTACCAAATACTTGCCATTTATAGGTCATGATTTCTATTATTCCCATTGGTCCTCTAGCATGCATTTTATCTGTAGAAACTGCTACCTCAGCCCCTAAGCCAAATTCAAATCCATCATTAAATCGTGTAGAAGTGTTATGAAAAACTGCACCTGCATCTACTTTTTGTAAAAAATATTTTGCCTCATATTCACTATTAGTTATTATCGCTTCTGAATGACCTGATCCATATTTAGATATGTGTGCAATAGCATCATCTATGTCTTTTACTGTCTTTACACTTAGTATCAAGTCTAAAAATTCTTCACCAAAATCACTATTTTTTGCTAATTTAACTAAATTTTGTTGTGATTTTGAGTAGCTATCAAAAGATTTTTGATCAGCTCTAATCTCAACATTTTTATCAGCAAGGAGGTCAAACATTGGATCTACAAATTCTTGTAGTATATCCTTGTGGATTAAGATTGTGTCTAATGCATTACATACTGAAGGATTCTGAATTTTCGCATTAGCTATTATATCTAGGGCTTTGGGCAATTCATAAGATTTATCAACATAAGTGTGACATACCCCTATCCCTCCAGTTATTGCAGGCATTCTAGCTTTTTCATTTACCAAATTAACCAAACTTGCTGAACCTCTCGGAATTAACAAATCGATATATTTATCTAATTCCATGATTCGATTTACCAACTTTCTATCAGTTGATTCAACAAAATACATAGAATGTTTAGGGAAATTAGAATCCAACAAAGCTTTTTGAATAATGTTAAAGAGAAATTTGTTTGTATTATATGAATCTTTTCCTCCCCTCAAAACCAAGGAATTCCCAGATTTTATCGCTAAAGAAGCAATTTCTACAACCACATTCGGTCTACTTTCAAAAATTACCGCTAAAACTCCTAAAGGAACTCTTATTTTTTTTATTATCAGACCATTGTCACGTTTATTCGTTTCTATAACTTCATTTACTGGGTCTGATAATTTAATTACACTATCAACAGATTTAGCCATTTGTAAAATAGAATTCTCTGATAATTTCATTCTATTTATTACATGTTTAGGCAAGCCATTTTTATTTGCATCAATTATTTCTTTTGAATTAATATCCATTATTTCTGAAGACTTATTTTTGAGTTCCTCAGAAATAATCTTTAAGCATTTTTCTCTATCTGAAGACTCTAATAACACTAGATTATTTGAAGCGAATTTTACTTTAGAAATTTGATCAACTAATTTGTCTAATTCATTTTTCATATTTCGAACCTCAGAAGTTAGATAAAAATAAAATTGTTTCTATGGACAACTTCATCCCCATAGTTATTTTCAACCAATTCATTTATTTCAGAGCTTTTTATACCTTTAATTTTACTTATTTCATCTGAAGAGTAATTAGATATTCCCAAACCAATTGTGGCTGATTTCTCATCTTTTATTGCAATAATATCTCCTCTATCAAAGTTACCATTAACGGACGTCACTCCTGCAGGAAGAACACTTGCATTCTTATTTACTGCTTTAACAGCACCTTTGTCTAAAATTATTTCACCCTTAGAAGAAGCATATCCAGTTACTAACCAACGTTTTCTTGATTCTAAATTAGATTCTTCTGGCAAAAATTTTGTTCCAACAGTTTCATCATTTATTATTCTTTTAATAACTTGATTTTGCAAACCAGAAGCGATATACATTGATATTCCGGATTTGGTTGCTATGTTCGCAGCTTGGATTTTAGATATCATTCCACCAGTTCCAACTTTATCTACAGGTCCTTTAGCATAACTGATGATCTTGGGGTCTATCTTTTTAACTATTTCTATTTTTTTTGCATCATTATTTATATTTGGATCTTCAGTATACAATCCATCAATTGTACCAAGAAGAATTAAAATATCTGCATCAACAGCATTAGCAACCATTGCAGAAAGTCTATCGTTATCTCCGTATCTATTTAACTCTTCGGTTGCAACAACATCATTTTCATTTATTATTGGTAAAATACCAATTTGTAATAATTCAAGTAGTGTATTTCTTATATTTAAGTAGCCATTTCGATTTTCAAAATCTCCCCTAGCAAGTAATGCTTGTGATATTGAAATAGAATGTTTATCAAATGATTCTTCATAAGCTTTCATTAATATTGGTTGCCCAACTGAAGCAAGAATTTGTTTTTGAACCAGTGAGTGTTTTTTTAATATTTTTGTTGAACGTTCTGAAGAAATATATTGAAGACCAGCAGCTACTGCACCAGATGTTACTAAAAGTATTTCATGTTCTTCAAATATTTTAGCTATTTGAGATACCAAACTATCGATTACTTTATAATTTAAAACAGTATTATTGGTTGTAATAAGATTACTACCAAATTTCAATACAATTCTTAATTGTCTTTTGTTTACCATAACTAGCTCTAAATAATTAAATAATAAAAAAAAATCACATACAATATATGATATCGGATTATGTATTCTAATAGTTTGATGGAAATAACGGATATTTTAAATAATGATCCCACATTTTCTGATGTGGTTAATTCTGCTTACTCTAAAAATAAACCGACTATAATAGCTCCTAGACAAGTTTATGGTTATTTAATAATTTCATTAGTTAGGTACATAAATAAACCTACTATAGTGGTTACATCCAACCCAGAAGAGTCTAGAAATTTAATAGAAGATCTTAATTTTTGGAGTACCAGAACAATTCATATGAACTTCAATGAAAGAAATGAAATTTTTCTTGAAAAATATAAGCCTAATAAAATAAATACTATTGAAAGACTTAGATGTTTAAACGCTCTTTTCAAAAAAAGTTATTATGGAAAAACTCCCATAATCGCTACTTCTATCCAATCCTTAAGTACAAAGACAATGCCTTTTGATTTATTTACTGAACTAAGTTTCAAGTTAGAAATTGGAATGAAGAAAAAACTAGAAGAATCAGTAAATAATTTGATTGATAACGGATATAAAAAAACATCCTTGGTTGAAAATCCAGGAGAATTCGCAGTTAGAGGTGATATTTTAGATATTTTTTCCCTATCAAATAAAAATCCTATCAGAGTCGATTTTTTTTATGATGTAATTGAAAATATAAGAATATTTAATCCTAATGATCAACAATCTTATGATGAATTAAAAAAAATAGAAATAACTCCAATTGAAGAAACTTTGGTAATCAATAGGAATCCTGAAAAAATAAAATTGCAAAATAAAAATTGTTTTGACAATAAAGAAATCTATCTGAATTTATATGAAGAACTAAAGGAAATAATTGAAACAGATAATGACGATTCAAAAAATTTATTTTCCGGGTTCTTTGATTATGGAACAATTTTTGATTATATAAAAAAAGATTATTTAATCATCAATTTAGATCAAAATAAAATATTTTCTGAACTAGATGCTATTACAAAATATAGGGAAGAATCTTACGACATCAAGGTTGAAAAAAAAGAGATCCCAAAATCATTCCCCGTTCCATACATATCAAAAAATCAAATGGAAAAAATATACCATTCATTTTCAAATTGTATAAATATTGACCAGATAGACAGAGTAAAGACAAACAAAAAATCTAAATTCAATTTCTCATTACCTACTGTTTATAGCTCAAGTGGAAACATATTATCAAAATATATTGACAAAAATATACCAAATCAAAAAATTATTATTACTACTGATTATCCGAAAAGAGTAAAAGAAATTCTAAATATGGATAATTTAAATATATTTGATGGAATAGAAATCGCGATTAAATCAAAATTATCCATCATATCTAAAAATTTAGGAGAAGGATTTAGCTTAAAAACAAACGATAATATGTCAATTTTGATTCTTACTGATAAAGAGATTTTTGGTATAAGAAAAAAACACAGATATAATTCTCTATCAAATCTACCTCAATCAACAACGTCTATAGATCTTTTTGAAAAAAATGATTTTGTTGTACACATAGATCACGGTATCGGAAGATATAATGGCACAACTATATTGGATGAAACAGGTAGAGAATTTATTGAAATATTTTATAAAAATAATGATAAATTATATGTTCCTGCTGATCAAATAGATCGGATTCAACCATATAAATCTTATCAAAAAGATAATCCTCAGTTAGAGAGCTTGGGCTCAACTAAATGGATAAAAACTAAAAATAAAGCAAAACAATCAATTGAAATCCTCGCAGCAGAATTATTAAAAATTTATGCAGCTAGAGAAAAAATTAAAGGAAACAAATATTCTAAAGATTCAGATTGGCAAAAAATATTAGAGGAATCTTTTGAATTCAAAGAAACCAAAGATCAAATAAGTGCCATTGAAGAGATAAAAAACGATTTAGAATCAAAAAATCCAATGGATCGTTTGTTATGCGGTGATGTTGGATATGGTAAGACAGAAGTCGCAATTAGAGCGGCATTTAAATCGGTTGAAAATGGTTATCAAGTTGCAATTTTAGTTCCTACAACTGTTTTGGCATTACAACATTTTCAAACTTTTAAAGAAAGACTTAATCCTTTCCCAATAAATATTCAATATTTATCCAGATTTGTTACTGATAAAAATGTAACGAAAATCAAAAAAGAGTTATTTAAAGGGAAAGTAGATATAATCATTGGAACTCATAAATTAATACAAAATGACATTAAATTTAACAACTTAGGTTTATTAATTATTGATGAAGAACATAAATTTGGTGTAAATCAAAAGGAATACATTAAACATAAACAAATAAATGTCGATGTACTTAGTTTGAGCGCAACTCCAATCCCAAGAACTTTAAACATGGCACTTAATGGTATACGAGACCTTAGTATGATTTCATCTCCTCCTGAGAATCGACTTCCTGTAAATACATATGTTTCTGAATACTCTGATAAGTTAATACGTGAAGCAATTATGAGAGAAATTGATCGCAAAGGACAAATTTTTTTTATTCACAATGAAATTTTCAATATCGAAATTATTACTCAAAGAATAAAAAAACTAGTGCCTGAAGCAATTGTAAATTTTGCCCATGGACAAATGGAAAAAAATCATCTAGAAAAAGTTATCAATGATTTTATTAATAAAAAATTTAACGTTTTAATATGTACAACAATTATAGAGTCTGGGATAGACATGCCAAATGTTAATACTTTAATTGTTAATAATTCGCACAAATTTGGATTGTCACAGCTTTACCAAATTAGAGGAAGAATAGGAAGAAGTGAAAAAAGTTCATTTGCCTATTTTATGGTACCAAAAAATGCTATTTTAAATAAAAATTCAGAAGATAGAATAAGTGCCTTGATTAGTTCTTCAGAATATGGAACTGGCTATAATTTAGCATTGCGCGATCTAGAACTAAGAGGTGCAGGTAATGTTTTGGGTAAAGAACAAAGTGGGCATATAAATAACATAGGTTATGACTTATATAATTCATTATTAAAATCCGCTGTTGATACATTAAAAAAAGGAAATGATCTAGATTTAGGATTTTTTTTACAAAATATAATTGATATTAAAATCAATGCTAGAATCCCCGATTCTTATATTGGAGATTTAAACTTAAAGTTACAAATATATCTTCAAATTGCAAAAATTAGAACTTTAGAAGAGTTGAAAAAGTTTGAGGAAGAAATTGTAGATAGATTCGGAAAAATTCCTATAGAATTGCAACTTTTAATTCAAATAACAAGGTTAAAAATAATTAGCTATTTAAACACGATAACTAGTATTAAAGGAAATGAAGAAAAAATAATAATTACTTTTGATTATTCATTATCTGACATGAAGGATTATATAAATAAAAAAGTTAAAGGTAATTTTTCAATTGGATTTAAACAAATTATTTTTATACCTGAAAATAAGAAAGAATTTCTTTTTGAGATTGAGATTTTTCTTAGAGAACTATCTGTATTAAAAGAAGAAATGATAGAAAAATTTAGAGAACTTTCAAAACCAATCTAACAATAAAGATAAATATTATAAAATATACTGATGGAGAAAATATATGAAATTAACGAACCCAGCGATTATTCAATCAATAACAAATAAATGGAGTGGCAAAAGAGATAAGAATCAAAGACCTTTGGTCTCTGATGATATTTTGAAAAGAATGAGTCTAGTAACTACTGAAGAAGCATGGGGCACTTGTAGAAAACATGGATATAATTTTCAATTCGTTGGGAATTGGAAAAACCTTCATCCTGAACGAGTAGTCGTTGGAAGAGCTGTAACTTGTAGGTGGGTACCAAGAAGACCAGATTTACACGAAGCAATTGATTCTCAAGGAGAAAAAGATTCCCGTATTGGTTTTCAAAACTCATGGGTAATCGATGAATTGAAAGAAAATGATTTAATCGTAGTTGATCTATTTGGAAAAATTTTTGATGGGACTTTTGCTGGTGATAATTTAACTACCGCAATTAAATCAAAAACAGGCACGGGAATGATTATAGATGGAGGTATAAGAGATACACAGAGAATCTTTGAAATGGAAGATTTTAATGCTTTTATAAGAGGTTATGATCCAAGTGCAATAAACAATGTAAGTATGGTAGAAATTAACGGAATAACTAGAATTGGTGAAGCAACATGTATGCCAGGAGATGTGGTCCTTGGAACAAGATCGGGAGTAATTTTTATCCCACCACATCTAGCTGAAGAAGTTGTTATCAATTCAGAAAGCATTCGATTAAAGGATGAATTTGGACAACAAAGAATTCGTGAAGGTATTTATACTCCAGGGGAAATTGATAGAGAATTTACCAAAGAAATGAACAAGGATTTTGAAAATTGGAAGAAAAAAAAATAATTGGGAGAAAAGATTGAAAAAAGAATCCAAAAAAAACTTTAAACTTTCCAATCCATCAAGCTTAAAAATAACCGATATGAGAATAGCGGTTATAGGTGAAAAAGGTTGGAGATGGCCAATAATCAAATTATATACAAATCAAGATATAGTTGGATATGGTGAAGTAAGAGATGGTGCCTCTGCAAAATATGCTTTAATGCTTAAAAGTAAAATTCTTGGTGAAAATCCATGTGATATAGATAGAATTTTTCAAAAAATCAAACAATTTGGAGGACACGGAAGATTAGGAGGTGGTGTTTGCGGAATAGAAATTGCTTTATGTGATTTAGCAGGAAAAGCTTTTGGGGTTCCTGCATACATGCTAGCAGGAGGAAAATATAGAGATAAAATTAAAGTTTACGCCGATACACCTTTAAAAAAAGATCCTGAAGAAATGGGGAAAGCTCTTTTGGGTCGAATTAATAAAGGATTTGAATTTCTAAAAATGGATATTGGACTATGGATTGCATCTGAATTTCAGGGAGGTGTGGTCAATAAAAAATTGATAAATGAATCTAGCAATATTATGCATCCTTTTACTGGTATTCAGGTGACTGATTACGGAATATCCAAAATGAAAGAATACGTAAAAACCGTTAGAGATATCATAGGGTATGAGATTCCTCTTGCTTCAGATCATTTTGGTCATATGGGAGTAGAAAATGCTATACGAATAGGAAAAAACCTAGATCAGTTTACTCTTGCATGGTATGAAGATATGATCCCTTGGCAACTAGTTGATCAATGGAAAAATTTAAAAAACAGAGTTGATACTCCAGTTGGTACAGGTGAAGATATATATTGTAAAGATGGTTTTGAGCCTCTAGTAGAAGCTAGAGCTATATCAGTAGCTCATCCAGATTTAGCTACTTCAGGAGGAATATTGGAAACTAAAAGAATAGCTGATTACTGTAGAGATGCGGGGATTCCAGTTGCACTTCACCAAGCAGGATCACCTATAGTTGCAATGGCCAATGTCCATTGTGCTGCAACAATTGATAATTTTATTGCCCTAGAAATGCATTCAGTTGATAATCCCTGGTGGAACGATATTGTTACACTAATTGATGACAATGAACCTATGATCAAAAAAGGTTTTGTAAATGTCCCAAATACTCCAGGTCTAGGATTAGAAATTAATGAAGATAAAATCAAGGAACATTTATCTAAACAATACAAAGATTTTTCGGTTTACCCAAAAGGAATGTTTGAGGAAACTTCGGAGTGGGATGGATTAGATTCTCATGATAGAACTTGGAGCTAAATATATTTCTTACTGAAAATTTATTTGAAAAGCTTGATTTGATTGAATAACATTACAAAAAATATAAAAAAATAAACATATAAAAATCAGGAGATCTCGTGGCTACATCAAATAAAGATTTATCATTTGAGGAAATAATTGATAGTAAATCTCAAGAAGATTTTAGAATTAAAACTCATGCGGAAGGACCAAAAGGGAAAATCCCATTCACTGAAGATATTTTAATAAATGAACCTAGTGGCAATCACTTTGGTTTAACTCAAAATGCGGGAATGGGATGGAATCCTACAGAATTACTAAGAAAACAATTTCTAATTTTATCAACAAGTGGTGGTTTAAAAGACAAAGATGGAGAACCAGTAGCATTAGGATTCCACACTGGTCATTGGGAACTTTCATCTTTAGTTGAAAAAACTGCAAATATCATCAATAGTTTAGGAGGACTGCCTTTCTCAGCATACTGTTCCGATCCATGTGATGGCAGAAGTATGGGAACACCTGGGATGTTTGATTCTCTTCCATACAGAAATGACGCAGCTAAAGTTTTTAGAAGAATAGCAAGATCTTTACCAACAGCAAAAGCGATTGTTGGAATAGCTTCATGCGATAAAGGCTTACCTGCGATGATGATGGCTCTAGCAGGCATGAAAAAGGTTCCATCTATAATTGTTCCTGGGGGATCAACTTTAGCACCATTTAATGGAGAGGATGCAGGAAAAATTCAGTCAATAGGAGCAAGATTTGCTCAAGGAGAAATTTCTTTAGAATACGCTCAAGATATGGGATGCAAAGCTTGTGCATCTCCAGGTGGAGGATGCCAATTTCTAGGAACAGCTGGTACTTCTCAAGTAATAGCAGAATCTTTAGGTTTTTCATTGACACATTCTGCGTGCACTCCTAGTGGAACTCCAGCATGGTATTTTAACGCAGAAAGATCAGCTAAAGCTTTATTTAATCTTGAAAAAAATAATATAACAATAGACAAAATATTGACTGATAAGGCATTCGAAAACGCAATGGTAGTTCATGCTGCCTGTGGAGGCTCAACCAATTTGTTGTTACATTTACCAGCAATAGCACATTCAGTAGGTAGAAAAAGAATGAGCGTTCAAGATTGGTCAAGAATTAATAGTTTTGTTCCAAGACTTGTGGATGTTTTACCAAATGGACCAGTTGGACACCCAACTTCACAATTTTATGCTGCAGGAGGTGTTCCGGAAGTTATGTTAAATTTAAAAAAACTTGGACTTCTAAACCTTGATGAATTAACCGTTTCAGGAAAAACTTTAAGGGAAAATTTGGAGTGGTGGGAAGAATCGGAAAGAAGAAAATACGTTCGAGAATTTTTATCAGATAACGACAAAATAAATCCGGAAAATGTGATCATGAGTAAATCTAATGCTACCTTAAAGGGATTGACTTCTACAGTTACTTTTCCTGTAGGAAATATCGCACCTGAAGGTTCAGTCATAAAGTCTACTGCAATAGACCCAGAAGTAATTGATAAAGATGGTGTTTACAGAAATACAGGCAATGCAAGAGTTTTCAACTCTGAAAAAGAAGCAATGCAATCAATAAAATCAACAGGACCCGATAAATTAAAAAAAGGAGAGATCCTTGTAATAATGTGTGGAGGCCCAAGTGGTACAGGAATGGAAGAAACATATCAAATAACTGCTGCACTCAAGCATTTGTCCTATGGAAAATATATTGCTCTATTAACAGATGCAAGATTTTCTGGTGTTTCAACTGGAGCTTGTATAGGGCATATCGGTCCTGAAGCCTTAGCTGGAGGACCAATTGGACTACTAAA
>CEVQ01358615.1_pt1 | contig 25424 bp, 28 predicted proteins | sample 356551 | NCBI WGS metagenome assembly CEVQ01 (sample SAMEA2623756, study PRJEB7988) | marine metagenome | biome: marine biome (ENVO:00000447); feature: mesopelagic zone (ENVO:00000213); material: "saline water (ENVO:00002010), including plankton (ENVO:xxxxxxxx)" | depth 250 m | reverse complement strand
TTTAAGTATCTAAAATCATCTTTGATAGGGAATTCTTTAATTTCGGTTTTTGGAATTTTGAGCATTATTTTGGGATTATCTTTAGGTTCTGATCTAACATTGGGTACTCATTTTACTGAATTTTTATGGTATTAGCTGGTAATAATTTAATACTTAAAACAGTTAAATAATATTCATTCAATCAAAATTATTTATTCCATATGTCAATACTTTGAATTTCTTCAGAAAATATTATATTTCCACTGAAAATTTTAGCTATTTCTTTTCTAGCTGAAATTTTATTTTGTTCTAAGCTAATATTTGGTCCCATATGTACAAGTACTAGAGTTTTGACGTTGGCATCTTCCGCCATTTGTGCTGCTCCTAGAGTTCCACACTGACCAAAAAATTCTCCATTTTCATTCATAGTTTCTTGATCATCCCAACACATACATACAAGAATATCTGCGTTTTGGGCCAAATTTATAACAGACTTACATGGTTGAGTATCACCTGTAAAAACTATGGATTTATTTTTGTTAGTTTCTAGTCTGTATGCCAAAGAATCAAGATAGGGTTGTACGTGCTCTGCGACGTCGGCTATTACCTCCCATTTCTTTGAAACCTTTACTGTCCCTGGGGCAATATCATTAGCGTTTACTTTTGGAGGTTTCCTTGGTAGAGTTCCACCTCTATTTACATAGACTTTCTGACTTACAGGATGGTAAACTCTAGCTTTCCAATCATGAGAAAAAGCTCCGTCCTCTCCAACAACTTCATTAGTTATTTTTTCTGTTAAGTTTGGGCCAAAAACATTAAGCATATTTTCTTTTCCGATACTTTGATCCCAACGACATAACAAGAAACAAGGATAATCTATATCGTGATCGAAATGATGATGGGTAAAAAACAAATAATCAATTTCTGTTGGCCACAATCCACTTTTCACTAATTTATGTGTTGCAGCAGGACCACAATCAAACATAATTTTTTCTCCATCTATATCTAGTACGTAAGCCGAGCCAAATCTGGATTCAGTTGGAGTAGGAGTTCCCGCTCCTAATATATATAATTTGTCTTTTTTCATATCTATATACCTAATAAGAAGTCATTGAAGCACCTTCGAGAAAAGATGAACGAAACTGAATTCCCCATTTATCATTTATCTTGCACATAATCCAAAGTGTATGAAAATTGTGATATTCCTTTCCTTTTTTATCTCGACGAGATTGATGTAAAATTAAGTGAACTTTTTCAGGATCTGATTGGATAACCTTAATTGATCTTGTCACTGTATGATTCCATCCTTCTAAAGTAAGATTTTTTGATTGTTGATCAAATCCTTTTAAAAATTCTTCTTTATTTTTGAAAACAGAAAATTTATTTTCCCATAATCTGATGTGAGGAAAATGCATATGTTCAACAGATACCTCTTGATTTCTTTTATTGAAACCTTCTTCGTTCCAATAAAGTGCAGTATCTATGGCTTCTTGTTCATATTTTTTCATAATCAATAAAAAATTAACTAAGCTATTTTTGATTAGTTTAGCAGTAAGTAGAAAAAATTATGTTAAATTATCTAATTTTTTTTGCTATTTGCTTTTTTTTTAAAGTAAGATATCTTCAAAAACTAATTTAAATCTAAAATGAAAAAAATTACAAAAAAAATTTTATACCGTGAACATTCAGTAAATAATAAAGTTACAGATGAAGTAGATCAAGAAACTTGGTTTGAGGTAGAAACTCAAATGAATAGAGGACCTGATTCTAAGGATGTAGATAAAGATCTTGTGGAAACGTTTAATAAATATAGAGATGATTCTATGCCTGATGACAGAGGGAATCCTGCATCCGGTTGTATTTGGATAAATGGGGCCAAAAAAGGAGAAATACTTAATGTTGAAATAGGTGAAATAAGAACTCATAATATTGGTTACACGAAATACAGAGGATCTACTGGAGCATTTCCCTCTTATTTAGAACCTTCTGCAATAGGCGAAGTATTTAAGGTTGTAAAAATTATAGACGATAAAGTTATTTGGAATGACAAATTGTCAATTCCTATAAAACCAATGATTGGAGTTGTAGGATTAGCACCAGAATTTGAATCACGATCAAATGCATGGGCAGGTGAGTGGGGAGGAAATTTTGATATACAAGAAATAACTACTGGGGCTACTGTTCAAATTCCAATTAATCATGATGGTGCTTTACTTCATATAGGCGATATGCATGCGATACAAGGAGATGGTGAAATTTGTGGAGGAGGTGGAATTGAGACTGGTGGAACTGTGATGCTAAAGTGTAAAGCAGAAAAAATTTCTAATTTCATGAAATGGCCAAGAATTATAAATGACGAATACATTATGACCACTGCCCAAGGGAAACCAGCTGAAGATGCTTTTAGAATAGCTTTGTCAGAAATGCTTTTATGGCTAGAAAATGATTATGGAATTGATAAAAAAGAAGGATTTATGTTACTAGCACAGATACTAGAAGCAAGAGTAACTCAATTTGTTAATCCTACTTACACTTATTTGTTAAAAGTAAAAAAGAAATATTTAAAATAGAAATATGAAAAAAAACATAAATATAGGCATAATAGGAGTTGGTAAAATCTCAGATCTGCACATAAAAGGCTATAAGGAAATGGACAATGTAGAAGTGGTAGGAATAGCTGATATAAATCAAAAAACTCTTAAACAAAAAGCTAGATTTTGGGAAGTAGAAAAAACAACTTTAGACTATCATGATTTACTTGAGGATAAACAAATTGATGTGATTGATATTTTAACACCTCATAATTTACATTCAAAAATATTCATTGAAGCATTAAAAAGTGGGAAACATGTGTCTGTTCAAAAACCCATGGCTATTTCAGATAAAGAATGTCAAGATATGATAGACGAAAGTATTAAATCAGATAAAAAATCAAGAGTTTTTGATAACTTCCTTTATTATCCTCCTTACATTAAAGCTAAATCCCTGATTAAAGATGGTGTGATTGGTGAAATAAAATCCGTACGATTGAAAAGTATTCTTGGTTATTCAACAGATAGCCAAAATAATGTAAACAATTGGAGATTCGATGAAAAAATTAATGGAGGAGGTAAAGTACTCTTTGATTATGGGTATCATATTTTTTCAGTTGCTTACGACTTGATGGGTGATATTGTAAAGATTTCGTCTTTTGTTGAAAATACTGAAATGTCTGATGGATCTTTTTTAGACTGTCCTGGAATTATAATGTGGAATTATGAAAATCAAAATCATGGATCTTGGGATATTGTCAGAGCGCATAAAATAAAAATCAATTCAGATTACTTTAATGAAGATGAATGGTTTGAAATAACAGGAACTGAAGGATTTATTTGGATAAATAGATGTTCAGGTAAAATCTTGGATGGACCTCCTCTAATCTGTTTTTCAAAAGGAGAAATCAATGAAATAAATTTCACTAATGAAGAATTAGACTGGGGAAGTTCTTTCAATATTGGGATGAAAAATTTCGTAGATTCGATTCGCGAAGATTTTAATTCCAAACTATCACCCTCAGAAGGTATGAAAGTTTTTAATTATTGTAAAGCTGCCAGGTTATCTTCTGACCAACAAAAACCTGTATTACTAGTTAAATGAGGATTCAAAATAAGTTTTTAACATTTGTGTAAATTCTTTTTTTTCAATTTCATAAGCGTTTGAATGATCACAATAATCAAATTCAAGATATTGACTATTTGCCGGTAAAAACTTACTTATATCTTGGGAGTGCTTTATAGGTATTCTATCATCAGGAATGCAATGGAATAGCAATACAGGATTTTTAAAATTATTGATATTTTTTATCCTATCAATAATTTTTGGTGTACTAATACCGTACATTTGATTTATACTTTGAATTATTCCAAATTTAAGCATTGAAGCCGCTAACTCTGGAAGGAAAGTTCTGCTTGATACTTCTCCAGCTACAAGCTGTGGTAAATCATAAAATGGGCTATCTGCAACAATTCCTTTGATTTGAAGATCATTAGTTAAATCGGAATTAGATAAAACAAGGGTTCCCCCATAACTAGAACCATATAATATTACTTCCTCAATGTTTTGAATTTCTCTCAAATACTTAAGAGAGGCGATTAAATCAGCTCTTTCGTGATACGTTAACCCTAAGTTTTTACCTCCAGAATCTCCATGTGCCCTTAGATCAAAAGCTAGCATTGAATATCCCATATCATAAATATCCTTCATTAATTCAAGTTTGTAGCCATCAGCTTTATTAGAATCTACTCCATGAACAAAGACGATGGTTTGATTGTTTTTATTTTCTATAAACCAACCATTTATATTTATATTATCTGAAGTCGTATATTCGATTTCTTTAAAATTCATCCCATAATTACTGGGATTTTCTTCAACGGCTTTCCTTGTGGCTTTGATTGCAAGGGTAGTGATGTAGATAGATAACACGATATAGATAACTAACAATAAAGTTATAGTTGAAATAATTATGAGGAAAATTTTTTTATATTTATTAAACAACTTAATTTAAAAATAAATTACCATCATAATAACACCATCTTTTTTTTTGTACTTGTTTAGATTTTCTATAAACTATAAATATATGAATATAAATAATGAGCCGTTATTGAAAACCGAACGATTAGTCCTAAGGCCAATAAAGCTGAGGGATTTATCAATTGTACAAAAATATTCTTTAGAAGATGATTTTTTCAGATTTTTGGATTTTCATACAAAAGAAAGTGTCAAAGAATTTGTTGAATTAGCAGTAATTTCAGATTGGAAAGATAATGCAAGGTTTGTCATTACATTAAAATCAGAAACAATCGGCAGTGTAGGCTTGTATATTAATCAAAAGGAAAAAATAGCTGAGATAGGTTATTCTCTATCAAAAAAATATTGGGGACAAGGAATAATTCCTGAAGCTGTTAGAGCTGTTTTTCGATATGGGTTTATGGAAATGAAATTAGAAAAGATTTTTGCACAAACAGACGTGTTAAACCTACCTTCTCAATCAGTTATGAAAAAAATGAATATGAAACAAGAAGCTCTTTTAAAAAAACATATAATATCACAAAGTACTAGAAGAGATGTTGTTTTTTATTCAATTCTAAAATCTGATTGGGAAAAACAAGGTAATTAATCATTACCAACAAGTTTCACCTCCATCAATAACTAATTCTGAACCGGTCACCCAAGATGATTCTTCCGAGGCTAGATAGAGTACCCCGTATGCAATATCTTGTGGAGTCCCTAGTCTACCCATTGGTGTCATTGAAAGTCTTTCATTGTATCTTTCTTCTATTGAATGTAGATCCTTCGTCATAGGAGTATCTGTGAAACCAGGATGTATAGAATTTGAACGGATATTGTATTTTCCATATTGAGCAGCAATAGTTTTGGAAAAGATTCTAGTTGCACCTTTGGAAGCATGATAAGCTGTTGAACTTCTATGGCTTCCTACGAGACCAAAAATAGAGGAAATATTTATAATGGAACCAGATTTATTTTTTTTCATTATTTCAATTACACTTTGGGTCCCCAACATAACAGCTGTAGAATTAACAGCAAAAACATTATCCCAGTCTTTTCTATTCATTTCTTCAAAACTCGATCTCAAAGAGATGCCTGCATTGTTAACTAAAACATCAATTTTATTCCACTTACTCAATATGCGAGTTACATTTTCTTTCCAGCCATTTTCATCCGTTACATCAAACAAACAAGTTATAAGATCTTTTGAGTAAGAAGAAAATGTCTCGAGTTTTTCCTTGTTATTATCAATAACACATACTTTCGAACCTTCCTCCAAAAATGTTTTTACAGTAGCTTCTCCTATCCCAGAGGCTCCTCCTGTAACAATACTGACTTTGTTTTCTAATCTTTTTGTCATCTTTTCTCCATATTTATTTTATTTTCAAAAAACTTTATCACATATTTAAGGTAATTATTTTATTATTATTTATAACATCTAAGAAATATTTTAATGTTATGAAAATACAAAATATCCAAATTGATATATTGAAGAGGAATATCCCTAGATTCTATGTTAATGATGAAAGAAAATTTTTGGGAGGAGAAATCACTCAGGGAGTATTAAGGATTATTAATTCTGAAGGGGTTGAAGGGAATAGTTTAATAGGGATTCAAAATCAAAATATGGATGAGCAAATAAACAGTATAAAACGTAATTTTATTGATTATTTGTTAAACAAAAAATCAATTCACCCTGAAATGATATGGGATGAAATTAAAGAGTATATCAAATCAACGAAATGTAAAATTTCTGATTATGCTCCGATAGATATTGCTTTATGGGATTTATACGCCAAAACGGAAAATGTTTCAGTGTCAGAAATATTAGGGAGTTCAAATGAATCTGTAGAATGTTATATTACGTTTCCTCCATTATCTTTTAATGTTTCTTCATATACTGATGAGGCTAAACAAGTAAAAGAAACTAACTTTCATGCTTACAAAATTCATCCTGGTGCATTAAACAAAAAACAATTGTTTTTAACCTTGGATAAAATCAGACTAACGTTAGGCGAAGATTTTTATCTTATGCTTGATCCTAACTCAAGATATGACTATAAAGAATCTTTGGAAATTGGTACAAAATTAGATGAGCTTGATTTCTTTTGGTTTGAAGACCCAATGTATTGGAAAAATTGGGATGATCTTAAAAGCCTAAATAGAATTTTGAAAACACCGATTACAATTTCAGATGATAAAGATTTTTTTCAAGATGAGTCTATACTTTTTATGGAAAAATACAGTGGAAAATCAATTAAAGCTTCAAGTAGAAAATATGGAATTACGGGACTTATAGAACTGTCCAAAATATGTAATAAGTATAATGCCAAATGTGAAGTGGGGCTTGCTGGGAATAATTTTTCTAATGCTGCTAATTTACATGTAATTTCTTCTATAAATAATTGTTCTTTTTATGAAAATTGGTTTCCTAAAGCTATTCATGAATGGGGTACAAAAGATTTAATTATTACAAATGAAGATGGAACTATAAAAATTCCTAATAAAAAAGGTATTGGTTTGGATTTAGATGAGAATTGGATTGATTTTCATTGTGAAGAAATTTTAAGATTTTAAAGTATTGATACTTTATCTTTTATATTAATAAGTCCAGGGCCAGAAACAAGTTCCAGCTTAACTCCAAAAGTGGGTTCTTTTATTTGATTTAAATTAGGAAGGATTTTTAAAATATTTAAATCATAGATGCCCTTTTTTGGATTGCAATTTACAGCCATACATCTAGTTATAGATTTTGTAACCTTAAATGTTAAGTTCCCAATTATTAATTTTTTGCCGACCCAGTCCAATTCTTCAAATGGTAGACAATTTTTAACTACAATATTTGTTCTAAACCTAGTCCCTTCAACATCTTTAAAAAAAGATTTCAATTCATTTTCACTAGCTTCAGAATGCAAACTTATCAAGCCTGTTTCTGAGTCATGAAATGATGAACTATCTTTAGGGAAAATGAGTCTAAAATTTTTATCAAATCCTTTAGTTATTAAGAATTCTTTTATTTTTTCTTCAATAAAACTCATTTCACTAAATTGAAATTTTTCTTTTTTCCCTTCTTCTATTTTCATACTTATAATTTTTGTTTTGTCATCAAATGTCAGTTGAATTAAAGATAAATAGGGAACATGCATTAAAGAAAGGTAATTGATTTTAGATTTCCACTTTCCATCATAATCAGAATTGTTGCCAATTCTAAATGCAGCTATTCGATCCAAGTCTATTTTACCTTGATCATTTACGGTTAATGTATTTTTAGACTCTCCAGTTAAAGATTTAAATGGATATCTAGTAAGTGTCTTTATTTTAATCATCCTAATTATAGTTTATATAAAATCTAAACTAAAACGAAAAGATAGATACTGAGGGTAAATGATTTATGTTATAAATAATTCTATTCAAACTCCCTTAATTTAGGATCTAACTTGTCTCTTGCCCAATCTCCTAGAAAATTCAATGATAAGACAGTTATAATAACTAAACCACTAGGGATCAACATTTGATATCTATAAGGATATGTTCCAGAAAACTCACCATAATTCCAATATTCAGAGGCTAGTTTCATCATATTACCCCATGCAGTCCAATGTCTTGGGATTGCTATTTCAAAAAAACACATGACTGCTTCTAAGGTAATAATCAACGCACAGTTATAAGTTGCAATAACCATAATGTCATTTAGGTGTGAAGGTAAAATGTGCTTTCTTAATATCCTAAAAGTACTAGCACCGGATATTTTAGCCATATTAACGTACTCAAGAGTTCTCAAACTGAGGGTTTTAGCTCTTATAATCCTGACGAAATTTTGCCAAGTGAAAAGAGTTAATATAATTACAAAAACCCATATATTATTTCCCAAAACTAAGGTGGTCATTATAGCTATTAGTAATATTGGCACAACACTAGTGATGTCAACTATACGCAAAATTATTTCATCTATTATCCATCTCCCATTTGGTTGAAATGCGGTCCATCCAGTTATCATGCCTAATGACGCTCCGACTATACTTCCCACAACCCCAGTAATTAACATTAGGGTCAAATTCCATCTGCCTCCATAAATTAATCTTGAAAAGTAATCCCTACCTATTTGATCTGTACCTAGTAAATACAACCCAGAAGGCCACCAAGGCCATTTTTTTGTGTCTTCTCTTATTACATTAATATCAATTGAAATCATATCATTTAAATCATCCACTATATCTTCATTAGCTATATATTCTATATATCCAACAGATTCCTTTTTATAAACTTTAGTGAATTTAATATCGGGTTTCGGACAATAATTTTTTGATTGTCCCAAACAATTTTCAGAAAAAATATCAAAACTTACGTCGTCAATATGACTTCTGTTCCTATTTTTATCAACAAAAGAAGTAGCAGGACCCATATAAAATTCAATGATTCCCTTTTCCCCTTTATGAATTGTCATTTTTGAATCATTCATATCTTCACTTGTATATGCCCTTATCCATTCTGGGATTTCATCAACTTGATCTTTGGTTTGAATCAAATCGTAGTTGTTTTGATTCATGATTGCACTAACGACTCCAGGTTTTTGTAGTCTGGCTCTAATATCTCCAACATAGGGATCATAAGGCGCGATTATAGGTGCAAAAATTCCCAATAATATTAAAGTAATAAGAACCCCTCCAGATAATATAGGGAATCTTACAAATGGACTAAATATTGCTCTCATCATAACGTAACCATAATATCTTAATGTTATTCTGAAAAAAATCATATTTAATTACAAAAATAAAAGATTGGTTATAATTATGCCTTGGTTCAAAGGGAATATTCACACCCACACTACAAATAGCGATGGAGATAGTTCTCCTGATCACGTTTCTAAATGGTACAAACAGAACAATTATGACTTTTTAGTATTAACTGATCACAATCATCTGTCTATTTTAGATGAAGATAAAAAAAATCCTAAGGAATGGCCCTTATTAATCCCTGGGGAAGAAATTACTATAAGGGAAATAGGTTCAAAGCCAGCAGCATTACATATTAATGGAATTGGTATTAATAATGTAATAATGCCAGGTGCATATGAAAATAACATAGATGCAATAAATGACATTGTTAATAAAATAAAAGAACAAAATGGTTTATCTAGTATCAATCACCCGAATTATCAATGGTGGTTAACTTCAGAAGATATTAAGTATTCTGAAGATGCGTGGGCTTTTGAGGTTTTTAATGGCCATATGTCAGCTAATAATGAAGGATCGCTTTATTCCATGTCTACTGAAGAGATATGGGATGATGTATTAAGTCATGGAAAATTAATTTATGGCGTAGCAACTGATGATTCACATCATTTTAATGAAGAGTTTTCAGCTAATAGATCTAACCCAGGGAGGGGTTGGTTGATGGTAAATGCAAGTAAATTGAGTCAACAAAATATTATTAGTGCTATGAAATCTGGTCAATTTTATTCGAGTAGTGGAGTAAAATTTTCAGAATTAGAACTATATAAGGATAGAATAAATTTAAAAATAGAAGAACAAGATCCTGCAAAAAAGTCAAAATATACAATTAAAATCATTCATAATAATGGATTAACTTTTTTTGAAGATGAAGCTGATCAAATTGATATGCCTATCAATGGTGCGAAAAAATATTATAGATTAGTTGTAAATTCTTCTGATGGAACTAAAGCCTGGGCACAACCAATCTTCTTATAAATAAAGTAGTTTTTTCAATTTGTTTATTTTTTTTTAATTTTGTAATATAATGACTCAGAACCTATCGGTGAATCCCGTACCGATTTACGGCAGCTGGTGTCACTCCTGGAGGTTAAACAAACATAAAAGGAGAAAGATATGTTTAAATTTAGGTTGATAGGTATATTAAGCCTATTTGCTGTTTTATTCGTACTTGCTGCTTGTTCCGAGGAATCTACATCTAGTGGATCTTCTGAAGCATCTTCTAATACTCTTGAGGTGATCAAAGACCGAGGCACGTTAAATTGTGGTGTCAATGACAACCTTACTGGTTTTGGAGTTGTTACTCCAGATGGTGCATTTGAAGGTTTTGATATAGATTTCTGTAAAGCTATAGCTGCTGCTATTCTTGGAGATGCAAGCAAAGTAGAATATACACCGTTAACCGCATCTGCAAGATTTGAAGCTCTTGGGTCAGGTGAAGTTGACGTATTGATTAGAAACACTACTTGGACCGCGAGTAGAGATAGAGATTTAGGTAATGACTTTACAGCACCTACTTTCTATGATGGACAAGGAATGATGGTGTATGCTGACAGTGGATATGATTCAATCGAATCTATGTCTGGAGCAACCATCTGTGTTTTACAAGGAACAACCACAGAACTTAATCTAGATGATAGATTTACAGGTTCTGGTATTCCTTATACTCCATTGACTTTTGAAACAAATGATCCTTTACAGGCTGCATTTGAAGCAAAGCAATGTGAAGGTTGGACTACTGATAAATCAGGTTTAGCTTCTAAGAGAGCTGGTTTCCCAGCTGCTTCTGGTGGTCCTGATGCTTTAGTGGTACTTGCTGAGACTTTGTCTAAAGAACCACTTGGTCCTTTGACAAGAGATAACGACAGTGAATTATATGATGTTGTTCAGTGGGTAGTATTTGGTATGATGCAAGCAGAAGAAAGTGGAATTACAAGTGCTAATGTATCTGATATGGCTGCAAATCCTACAGATCCAGGTATGGCAAGATTACTTGGTGTGGGCTTTGAAGGTGGAGAAGTACAAGATTTCGGATTTGGCATTTCTGCTGATTTCATGCAAAATGTACTTTACCAAGTAGGTAACTACGGTGAAGTGTATGACAGACATCTAGTGCCACTAGGCTTAACTAGAGAAGGCAGTCTAAATGCTCAATGGACAGATGGTGGTTTGATATACGCACCTCCATTTAGATAAAAATAATTCAGCATTATAAAATACAGGGTCGTAAAACTAATTGCGACCCTGTATGTTGTAACTATGCCCTCAAGTTTATTTACCCAATTTAAATCTGAAGATTCTATAAAAAAGAAACTAAATTTGTTATTTAGAAACAGAATCTTTCGAAGATTTTTCATCCAATTTGTTTTTGGAATTTTCTTGCTACTTTTGTTTTTTTATATTGTTGACAAAGCATTAAATCTAGAATTGGGATTTGGACACTTAAGTAGTAGAGCTGGATTTGGATTAAGTCATACTTTCATTATTGATTACAATAGTAATGATAGTAGGTGGATGTCATATTTTGCAGGAGTAATCAATACTATTAGGGTTAGTCTAGTGGGTATAGTTTTGGCTACAATACTAGGTATTTTTATGGGATTGGCCAGACTTTCTCATAACTTTTTGATCAATAAAATCGCAACAGGTTATGTAGAGTTTATTAGAAACACTCCATTGCTTGTTCAAATAATTTTCTGGCAACTTCTTTTGTTGCAATTGCCTCATATTTCTAAAGCATTAACGTTTGGAGGCCTTTCTGTTTGGTCAAATAAAGGAATTTTATTACCAATTATTTCTTCGAATGAAAATGGTTCATTATGGACTTTAATTCTATTCTTGGGGCTAATCATTTCCTTAATTCTTAGATCTAGATTATTCAAATATAAAGAAGAACATGTTGATCTTTTTTCTCCTAATTTAATATCCTTATTTACTTTTGTTGCGATTACAATAATTTCTTTTTTTGCTTTATCTATGAAACTTTCATTTAACGTTCCTGAAGTAAATATAAATCAATATGGAACCTATATTCAAAGTGGAGGATTCATATTAACTCCACAATTTGCCGCAGTTTTATTTGCATTGGTTTTATATACAGGTACCTTTATTACAGAAATAGTAAGAGGAAGTATCCAAAGTTTGCCTAAAGGCCAGACAGAAGCAGCTATGGCTCTAGGGTTGAATTCCTATCAAAGGATAACATTAATTATTTTGCCACAGGCACTTCGGTCCATTATTCCTCCTTTAACTAATCAGTATCTTAACCTGACAAAAAATTCTAGTTTGTCTGTTGCTATAGCATATCCTGATTTGTTTATGGTATCTCGTACTATTATGAATAACGCAGGCCATGCTTTACCAATGTTCGTATTAATATTAATTACTTATTTAACTTTGAGCTTGGTAATTTCTTTAATAATGAACATAATTAACCGTCGAGTGACTAGGATTGGTGCATGATGATTTTATTAAACTGGGTAAGAGAAAATTTCTTTGGTTCAAAGTTGGATGTTATTTTGTCCATAGTGGGGGCTTTTTTTATTTATTTTATTTTATCTACAGTTATATCTTTTATAATAAATTCTGATTGGACTCTTATCCTAGTTAACAGACAATTAATGCTAACAGGATTAATGCCAGAAGAAGAAATATGGAGGGTGTGGACTATATTTTCTCTAACAGTTATATTGATGACAACTTCCGTTGCTTTTTGGTTCAATATTAATATTAAAGGTTCAATTTTTTATATTTTATTACTCCTTATGCCATTTTTAATTTTTACTACAAAAAATACTTTATTATATGTGTTATTTATTATGATTCTTTCTATAGTCTTCTTTTATTTAGGTTACAGATCTAAGAATTCAGGATTAAAGAATATCGTGTCAAGGGTAATTGTGATTTCTTGGATTATATTATTACCTATTTGCTTTTTGATATTAAATATTCTAGATGGTCCTAAAATGACTCTTTGGGGTGGATTTATGATTAATTTAATTTTAGCAGCCATAGCAATTTTTGCTGGATTCCCTTTAGGTATTTTATTGGCTTTAGGTAGAGCGAGCTCTTACAAATTAATTAAATTAATATCAACTTTTTATATTGAAGTTATTAGGGGTGCGCCTTTAGTTGCCTGGCTGTTGTTGGCTTGGTTTGTATTACCGAAATTTTTACCGAACCTATTTGGATTAAGTGACTTAAACATTGTTGTTAGAGCCATGATAGTTTTGTCTTTTTTTGCTAGTGCATATATCGCTGAGGTAATTAGGGGAGGCTTACAATCTATTCCTAGGGGACAAGAAGAAGCATCCTTTGCTCTTGGAATGAGTTCAATATCAACTACTATTTTTATAGTTTTACCACAAGCTATAAAAGTAGTAATTCCAACAGTAGTAAGTACTTTCATAGCTATTTTTAAAGACACTTCTTTAGTATTTATTTTAGCGATAACTGACCTTCTAAGAATTGGTAGACTTATTCCTGAACAGCAACAAGAATTTTTCGGTAAAAGTATAGAATCATTATGTGTTGTTGCTTTGTTATTTTGGATAGTTTCACTAGTACTTTCACAAATAAGTAGAAACATAGAGAAAAAACTAAATATTTAAATATTGCAATATAAGGAGATTTAAAATGAAAAAAAATGTGTCTAAAAAGAAAATTTCTGTTGAAGCTGTAGGTGTTACAAAATCATTTGGGAATTTTCAAGCTTTGAAAGGAATTACTGCAAATATATATGAAGGAGAAGTTGTAGTTGTCTTTGGTCCCTCTGGTTCGGGTAAATCGACTTTTATTAGAACTATAAATGGTCTTGAGGAACATAACTCAGGTGAAATTATTGTTAATGGTATCCCATTAAATGATGATGTAAAAAACCGTGATGAAATAAGAGGTCAAGTGGGAATGGTTTTTCAACAGTTTAATCTTTTCCCTCATCTTTCTGTGTTGAGAAATATAACTTTAGCACCTCAAAAAGTAAAAAAATTATCAAAAAGTGAATCTGAAGAATTGGCGATGAGCCTCTTGGAGAGAGTAGGTATTCCAGAACAGGCTGCAAAATTCCCGACTCAATTATCGGGAGGGCAACAACAAAGAGTAGCTATAGCTAGGGCTTTAGCTATGCAACCAAAAATCATGTTATTCGATGAACCTACATCTGCTTTAGATCCTGAAATGATAAAAGAAGTTTTGGACGTTATGATCGAATTGGCTCAATCTGGGATGACAATGATATGTGTTACTCATGAAATGGGTTTTGCGAGAGAAGTTGCCGATCGATTCTTATTTTTTGATGAGGGGCTCATTGTTGAAGAAGGAACTCCTGAACATTTTTTTAAAAACCCTAAAGAAGAAAGAACTAAGCTTTTCCTAAGTCAAATTCTATAAATCAAATTTGGTAAAAGTCTAATTTACCGTTCTTAAATCTTTAATATCATAAATGAAATAAGGTTTATTTTCACTTATTTTTAACCAGCTTTCCTTGTCTACTATTTTCCCGTTTTGATCTTTATAGATAATATTGGAATTTTTGATTATTAAAGATTTTCTTTTTGATTTCATTCTTCATAAAATTTATATAGGAACTACATGATATAACAATGAGTTTAAAATGTGCAATTAGGTTGTCTTTTACTTTACGATGAAATATATAAGTAACAATAAAATAATGTAGTAACCTGATGATTCCTTCCTACTATAGAATAGGACAATCTGATACTAAGGATTAGAAAGCATGGCCAATAATAAATACCTATTGGTTTTAGATTTTTTCTTTTTCTCCTAATGCCTGCCAGTTATTGATCTTTATGATTTGTATTATCAATTATAGATACCCAATATCTATTAGTCGATTCTCATATTTTGAAAGAATTATTCAGGACTTTTACCTTTAGATTGATTTACCTTTAAAGGTCTTCCTTCCATTTCAAATCCTTCAAGAGCTTCTATTGCTTTAGCAGCACCCTCGTCATCCATTTCTACAAAACCAAAGCCCTTAGATCGATTTGAATCTCTGTATTTTATAATTTTTGCACTTTCAACATCCCCGTACTGTGAAAACAACTCTTTTAGATCGTTATCATTAACTTTCCAGGGTATGTTACCAACATAAATATCCAATTGATTATCCTTAAGTCAAACTGTTTGATGTGTGTAGTTTTTTTTAACACCTAACTATTAGAACATTTTTTATTCAAAAAATACACAAATAAGAGTGCATTTTTTGAATATATGAAGGGAACTGAATACCTTTTAAAAAAACTGACGATGTTTTCTGTTCCCTTCATATATTCGAATTATAAATAATTAATAATAAAAAATATAATTACAAGTCAAAATTTGTCCATTCAATCATTTTCAAATCATTTGATTCCAAATAATGGTTTGTTTTTGAAAATGGTTTACTTCCAAAAAAGCCTCTATGGGCTGATAGAGGAGAGGGATGAGCAGATTGTAAAATAATATGTTTAGTTTCATTTATTAGATGTTTTTTAGATTGAGCTTGCATGCCCCATAATATAAACACTACTTTTTCTTTATTATTACTTATGACTTCAATAACTCTATCTGTGAATACGCTCCAACCTATTTTACTATGTGAAAGAGGCTTTCCTTTTTGTACTGTGAGAGTTGTGTTTAACAAAAATACTCCTTGTTTTGCCCAAGAATCTAAATTTCCGTTGCTATTATCAAAATTAGGATCAATATCTACAGATAATTCTTTATAAATGTTTATTAAAGATGGAGGAGGAGGAACATTTCTTGGTACAGAAAAACTAAGACCATGAGCTTGTCCTTCTTGATGATAAGGATCTTGACCTAAAATTACTACTTTAATTGTATTAAATTCGGTCAATTTAAAAGCATTAAATATTTTAGAACTTGGAGGATATATAGTAATACCCTTTTTTTTATTTTCAATTATTATTTTTTTGATGTCATCCATATATTGTTTGTGGAATTCATCAATAATCAAATTAAGCCACGAATCAGGCAAATCTACTTTTTTAGTCATAATAAGATTTTATAATGAAAAATAATTATTTAGATCAATAAACATTATTTCTAATTAGTTTTTTTTATATTAGAGTTTAATCCTAGATAAAATATAAACAAAAAGAAGGAATTTATGAATGATAAAATAGTTGGTCCAATGGTAGCGGTTGCTACTCCTTTCAAAGAAGATTTTTCAATTGATTATAATTCTTTTGAAAAAAACATACGTCATATGATTGAAAGAGGAGTAATAAATAATAGGGCAACACTTCTAATTGGTGGAGCAGGAGGGGAGCATCCTCTTCTGAATATAGAAGAAAGAAAAAAACTAATGGATAAAGCGGTAGAATCAGCTAATAATGAAGTCCCTGTACTAACATCTATTCAACATACTGACATTAGAGAAATTATTAATCTTGCTCAACATGCTGAGAAATCTGGTATATACGGATGCCAACTGGGTCCAACTTATTACTATATGCCGACTTCCCAAGACGTCATGGATTTATTTAATCTTGTTTCAAAAGAAAGTGATTCAAAACTTATGATTTATCACACTTGGTGGGATGGTTTTATTATGGATTTTGACCTTCTAGATAATCTTGTTGATATACCTAATGTAATTTCAATAAAATGGAGCCATAGTAATATAGAGCTGTTTAAAGATGGCTTGAATAGATACTCTGATAAAGTAAGCATGATAGATAATTCAGGAAACCATATTATGAGTAACATTTATGGAGGTAATGGATTTATAACACATTTAAGTAGTTTTTGGCCAGAATATCCTGAAAAAATTTGGGATGCGTTGCTTGTAAAAGATTATGAAACTGCCAAGAATCTTTTAGCTGGATTCAAGCATGATTGGAAAGAATGGGTAGGTAAGGTAGTTAAAGAAACTGGTGGTGAAGGGCCGTTCATTAAGGCTGCTATGGAACTTATTGGATTAAAAGCTGGTCCCCCTAGACCTCCATCTAGGCGACCTTCAAAGGAAAGATTTAAAGAGCTTGATATTCTACTAAACAAATATAAGGTACCAAGAATATAATCAGTTTATTTTTCCCATAAATTCTTACTAATCATAGAAAAAGAAATTGTAAACAAAGAAGCTATAACAGCTTTCAGCAAATCTCCAATTATGAATGGATAAACTGCTTGAGATAGCATTTCACCTTCTTTAGGCCACCCAAAATCAAAAACAGAAAGCCAGATTATTGCGGGTACATAAATTATCATTGTTCCTATAATGTAGGCCCACAATGACTTTGATCTATCTAACCCGATCTTGAATAGCCAACCAACAGTAAATGTAGATAGTATAAACCCTATGATATAGCCACCGGTAACTCCCAAAGTATAATCAAACCCACCATTTCCACCTTGAAAGACTGGTAAGCCCATCATACCTAACAGAACATATGCAGTTGAGGTTCCTAGTCCCCAAAATGGACCAAGTAATCCTCCCATAAGTAATATTCCTAAAGTTTGAAAAGTTATTGGGACAGGGTTTCCTGGTATAAAGAATCTGAGTTGAGCAAAAACTACCGTAAGAATTATTAAAAAAAGTGAAATAGATAATTTTATGAATATCGATCTATTTACATTAAGTATAAGTTTTTCATTTTTTTCTTTAATTTTTTGATTTATGATTCTCCTCCTTTTTATATAAACAACTTAAATTTATGATAGTACAAATTCTTAGTAATTTAATATATTTTATTGAAAATAACCAGCAAGTTTATCGTTTAACAAATCTCTTTTCCTAATTGTTTTGTTATTCTGTTGTCTGTTAATTTCGATCCTAAGTTTTTCCAGAAGAGATTTTGAATGTTCCCAGCATTCTATAAACAATAAAGGCATAGAAGAGAAAATATCTTTTTCAATCTTTGGTATTAAATTGATTTTTTCTTTTATGCTGAGCTGTCCCGAGCGTTCTATAGTTTGCATATCTATGAAGTCTCCGTTTTCATCCATCATATTATAAAAATCTTTGTAGTTATTTAAATCAAATGAAATATTTCTTGTTTCTTCTTTAGATAGAGTATTTATAATTTCAAATGCTTCTTCAGATGAAAAGTTCAATTCTTTACATAATTTTGTAAGATAAAAAAATAATAATTTTGAATTCATGATAAAGCTTAAAGCTAAAATTTCTTCTATCTTTGCATTTACTACTATCAGGGGGGTAGTTTTACAAAAAATATATCCTATTTGGGCTTCCAATAATTCCAAACTAAAAATCGGGTAGTACTTGAATCTTTTATCATCAGATAATTTAGTTGAAATATAAGCTGCTAAAGTTAGCATCTTTTCTTCGTCGATTATTACTCTTTCACCATTCATATATCTATAAAACTGACGTTCATTAATATAAAAATCATTTAGAAAAAAATTTCTTATATCACTTGAAGATTTATATAAATACTTGATTATGTTTGATTGAGATTTAGATAAAATTGCTTTTTTTAGTTTATTTTTATTTATCTTGAGATATTCAATTTGTTTATTTTGAAGATATTCGACAGGATATCGATCTTTTAGATCCATTATTGCACCTCTAATGTTTCTGCGTGCTATTTTAGAGTCTATCTTTATCTCTATAGCCTCAATAACGTCCCTATACCTTGCTTCACCACCACATGAAGCAATGTACAAAAATGCCATTGCTTGCAAATACTCTTTTTTTTCTCGGGAACTTCCGATCCCCAAGCTACCTTTTTTATAGTTGAAAATTGTTTTAAATTTGTCCATTTGATTTATTAAAATTGATTATTTTTATCTTTTTCAATATAAATATATACTATTTATTGGTCAAAGAAATATGAATTTCATTACAAGTTTGGTCGACAAAATGAAAAAAATATAAAGAATTTTTTCGATTTAGAATTTAAAAATTGGTCAAAATTGACATCATTTGTTATTAATTGATAATTAATTCTATGGCTAATATATTATTGGTCACTCAAATAATAAAATATCTATAGGGGTACGCATGAAAATTGTTTCTTGGAATGTTAATGGTATCAGAGCTTGCTTAAAAAAAGATTTCATGACTTTTTTTCAAAATATTGACGCCGATATTTTTTGTGTTCAAGAAACCAAAGCATCGAACAATCAGGTTGACTTGATTACACCTGGTTATACTCAATATTGGAATAGTGCTGAAAAAAAAGGCTATTCAGGAACTCTTGTTTTATCTAAAGAGCCTGCATTAAATGAGATTTATGATTTAGGTATATCTAAACATGATGATGAAGGAAGAGTAATCACATTAGAGTATCAAGATTTTTATCTTGTGAACGTTTATACACCCAATTCTAAACGTGATCTTTCAAGATTAGAATATAGACAAAATGAGTGGGATGTGGATTTTTTATCTTATGTTAATGAATTACAAGTAGATAAACCTGTTATATTTTGTGGCGACCTAAATGTAGCGCATAAAGAAATTGATTTGAAAAATCCTAAATCAAATACCAGAAATGCTGGATTCACTAAAGAAGAAAGAATAGGATTTGATAATATTGTCTCCAATGATTATATAGACACTTTTAGATTTTTTAATTCCGAAGGAGATAATTATACGTGGTGGAGTTATATGAGAAGAGCTAGAGAAAGAAATATCGGATGGAGAATTGATTATTTTTGTATTTCAAAAAGTTTAAGCGAAAACTTGAATAATGCATTTATATATTCTGAAATTATGGGCTCAGATCATTGTCCAATTGCTATTGATATAGATTTTTAAGGATGATCTTTTGAACAAAAAAAATAAACTCGCCTTTGAGAAATCAGAGTATCTTTTACAACACTCTACAAATCCTGTAAATTGGTATCCATGGTCAGAAGAGGTATTTAGATTATCAAAAAATTTGAATAAACCTATTTTTTTATCTATAGGATACTCAAGTTGCCATTGGTGTCATGTAATGGAAAAAGAGTCATTTCAGGATAAATTCACTGCTGAAATTTTAAACAAGAATTTTATTTCTGTAAAAGTTGATAGAGAAGAAAGACCAGATATAGACTCCTTATATATGGCTGCAGTACAAATGATTTCAGGTTCAGGAGGATGGCCTGCAACATTATTTTTAAATGAGAAAGGAATTCCATTTTTTGCTGGTACTTATTTCCCTCCAAAAGCAAATAGTCATTATCCATCATTTACTGAAGTTTTAGCAAAAGTAACAGAAATATACTCAAAAGATAAAGATGGCATATATAAGCACGCAGAACTAGTATACGAAAACCTTAAGAAATATTTTGAACAAAATAGTACTCATAAAGCAAATGTTTATAATCTATACGACAAAATGTCAGATGAAATAAAAAACATTTTTGATTATGAAAATGGAGGTTTTGGTACTAACCCTAAGTTTCCAGAGGTCTCTAAACTAGAAATTTTATTTAAATTAAATAAAAGATATAATAACGATGATTATTTAGATATGGCTCAATTATCATTAGGCTCAATGATCACAGGAGGATTATTTGATCAACTAAGAGGTGGATTTTCGAGATATTCAACTGATAAAGCATGGAAAATACCTCATTTTGAAAAAATGCTATATGATAATGGACTTCTGATAAGGTTATTATCTATTTCATATCAAATAACCAAAAATAAAGAAATATTAATTAACATTAAGCAAAATATCTCCTTTTTGCTTAATGAAATGAAAAATGATAAAAATTTGTTTTTTTCAAGTCAAGACGCTGATTCAGATGGAGAAGAAGGTAAATTTTATTTATGGGATTATCATCAGTTAGAAAAAATTTTATCCAAAAATGAATTTACATTGGTTAAGAAATTATGGGATATTACTCTTGAAGGTGATTTAGATGGTAAAAATATATTAAATATACAAAGTTCAATTAAAGATCTTTCTGAGAAATTTAATAAAGATGAGGCTTCAATAAATAAATCCATAGAGTTGGTAAAATCAAAAATGATTTCCTATAAAGAAAAAGAAATCAAACCTAATATCGATAAAAAAATTATATTATCTTGGAATTCTCTAGTAATTTCAGGATTATGCAAATCTTATGATGCAACTGGAAATAAAATGTACCTTGATCAAGCAGAACATACTACACTTTCAATAATGAAAAATCTTACTAAAGAAAAAACGTTATTTCATACCATTGGTTATTCACAATCATTCCTTGAAGATTATTCTTATTTTACGAGAGCTCTAATCGATTTATATACTTCAACATTATCAACAAAATGGTATCACCTTGCTAAGAGTTTTTGTGATGAAACAATTGAAAATTTTTGGGATGAAAAAGATAAGGTTTTCTTTGATACAACTGAAATATCCGATTTATTTTTAAGGCCGAGGTCATTTTTTGATCCCATGATACCTAACGCAGCTGCAATAGCTGCTTCAAATTGTTACAAATTATATAGGATGAATGGGGAACAAAAATATTTTTCTATTGTTAACAAATCTATAGAAAAAGTTTCTCCAATATTAACTAATTCACCATTAGACACTCCGAATTGGTTTTTATTATATTCAGAATTACACGAAGATAATATAGATATTGTTTTTACAGGAGATAGAGAGAGTAATTACTTCCTTGAAGCAAAAAAGTTGATTTTATCAACTTATATTCCAAATTCTATAATCGTTGCAAATGATTCAGATGGGAATAGTTTTGATTCTCCCCTTTTTGAAGGAAGAACAAATAATACAAACACGACTGTTTATTTGTGTAAAAACAATGTATGTAATCTTCCTGCAACTGATATTGAATCACTTGAAAAACAAATCAATAATGAAATAGGAGCGGGAAGATAAATATAGTTCTTTATAATCCTGAGATACCTCATAATACTGGAAATATAATAAGATTATGTGCCAATTTGAATGCAAATCTTTTTCTTATAAAACCTCTAGGATTTGATTTAAACAATAGTAATCTAAGGAGAGCTGCACTTGATTATTTTGATTTGTGTGATGTAAGAATTTGTATGAATTTATCAGAATGTATTAGTTATATTGATAACTCAAACATTTACCTTACAGATACTTCGGCTGAAAAATATTATTCAGATTGTGATTTTACTATAAATGACACATTTATTTTTGGTCCAGAAAGTAAAGGTTTAGATACTAAAATTTTGAACGCACACAACCCTAATAATATTATAAAGATACCTATGGCTCCTTCTATAAGATCACTCAATATCTGCAATTCTGTTTCTATAGTAGCTTACGAGTGTTGGAGGCAATCAAATTTTATTGGTTCATAGACTTTATTGAATGGGAGAAAAATCACTAGGTAAGACTATTTTATTTTCCATTTTAACAGGAGCTTTCCCTTCTGATTTTGGGGGCCATCCAATCGATGAAAATTTTTCTCTTGCTTCTGTTCTATGTTGAAGGCTTTTATATGCCCATATATGCATAAATTTGTTCACATCTCCCACCTCTGAAACAAATGCACCCACCAAAGGAGCTAGTTTATTTCTATCATCTATTTTTTCTCCCCAAGCTAAAAGCATTTTGTCAATTTCATTGAAAGGGAAAGTATATATTCTAATTTCAAAAAAAGGACCAATTTCTCTTTCTTCCCATTTAGGACTAAATGAAACAGGTTTCCAAAACTCTGTATTCATTGAAACCATATATTTAGCTGAATCTGGAGGCCATACTTTTTCTTTAATTGCTTGTTCTCTAGATCTATTCCGATGCTCCATATCATCGTAAGGCCAGACATGAATTATTTCGTTCAGTGGACCAATCTCTGTATACCAAAAAGCTCCAATTTTTGATATTTTATTTCTTTCATTTATTTTTTCCCTGAATTTATCCAGTACATTATTTAAACTTCCTGTAGATATTTGATATGTTCTAAACTCGTAAATCACTTTATATCCTTTTCAAAATGTTATTTTTATTATATTTTTTTTATTAGAAATAATTATAGTTAATTCAATATCACAATTAAACACTAAGGTTAATATGTCTTCTAATGATTTTATTTATAAAAGAAAAAGTTCAGTTTCATTTTCACCTCAGAAAATTTCATCACAAATGATAAAAGATATAATAGATGCAAGTATGTGGGCTCCATCATCAAGAAATGCTCAACCGTGGAGAATTATTGGAGTAGAGAATGGAACTGAAAACTTCAATAAAATTATCTTTGCATTATCTACTGGTAATCAAATTTGGGCAAAAAATGCTGGCCTGATTTTGGTTTTTGCCTCAAACATAATTGATGATGATTTTAATCCTAAAATATTTTTAGACATAGGATTTTCAGGACAAAATGCAATGCTTAGAGCCACAGAATTGAACTTAGAAACTCATCCCATTGGTGGGTGGGATGAAGAATTAGTCAAACACGCTATTTCAATTCCAGATAAAAGTAAAGTTGCTTTTTTGTTAGTTGTCGGACATAAGGCCAATTCTTCTGAGATGCCCAAAGAAAGAACTAGAGATAAAATGGAAGATCATTTTTCTCTTGAAAAATGGGGAGAAAATTTCTAATTAATTTTTAAATCAGATCTAGAGCAACCCTGTAACTATCTTCACCAAATCCTTGAATTGTGCCTACAACTACAGGAGATATAAGAGATGTATGTCTCCAAGATTCTTTCCTAGAATAAATATTAGACATATGTACTTCTATGAACGGGAATTCTACAGATTTAATAGCATCGTGAAGTGCAGTCGAAGAATGAGTCAAGGCCCCTGCATTTATAATACAGCCATCAATTTTGTTATTTAAATTATGGATTTTATCAATTATTTCACCCTCATGATTACTTTGAAAAAATTCTAAATCAATATTTTTTGACTTTGCTAATTCATCTAAAGAAGCATTGATTTTTTCTAGTGATTTATCACCATAGATTTTTTTTTCTCTTTTGCCAAGCATATTTAAGTTTGGTCCATTAATAACCAATATTTTTTTCATTTTGTAATATTATTTTGAAATTTGTTATATATATTATTTTATTATTATTAGAATAAAATAATATATAAAAAATAATTACTGGTTTTCACTATTATTAAAATTATTAGAGGTAGAAGATGAAATTAATTCAATTAAATTTAAACAATGGGAAAAGAATTGTTGGTTTATTGTCGGGAGACCAAATCTTTAACCTAAGTTATGGGAAAAATCAATATAACTCAACATATGAATTATTATCTGATTCTTTCAATAATGGAATTGATCTAAATACTTTTATCAGTGATTTGTCTGAAAAATCTAAATTACTAAATTTTACTTATCAAGACATCCTTAATGATAAAGATGATAAAAGGATCCCCCAATTATTAGTTCCCATTGATCATCCAGATCCATATAGAACATTTATATCTGGGACCGGATTGACTCATACTGGTTCAGTAAAATCAAGAGACATGATGCATAATGAAGATGATAAAAATAAAAATCAAACAGATTCTGCAAAAATGTTTCAAATGGGACTTCAGGGAGGAAAGCCAGAACAAGGAAAAATAGGAGTAGCTCCTGAATGGTTTTACAAAGGAAATGGACACAATTTAAAGGGTCCAAATGATGTAATAGAATTACCCGATTTTTCTCTTGATGGAGGAGAAGAACCAGAAATAGTAGGATGTTATTTTATTAGTAAAGATAAAAATCCAATTCGTGTAGGATTCACATTGGGCAATGAGTTTTCTGACCATGAAACTGAAAAAATAAATTATTTATATTTAGCACACTCAAAGTTGAGAAACTGTTCTATAGGTCCAGAGCTGGATACTGAATTGATTTTTGATGATATAACTTTACAATGTAATGTCAAAAGACAAGGTTCAATAATTTACGATAGTGGCAACTTGAAATCCGGTGAAGATTTTATGTCTCATAGTCTAGCAAATATGGAGTATCATCACTTTAAGTATGATCTCCATAGAATACCTGGAGATTTACATCTACATTTTTTTGGAACAAGTCAATTGTCTTTTTCCACTAGGAAATGGAAATATGATTCTGACGATAATATAACAATTTCTTCAGATCAATTTAGTGGAAGCCTTTCAAATAAAGTTATTAAAACTGGGAATAATAAATTTTCAGTATTGAAAGCATAATTTGTTAAAAAAATATTTAGAATTTGATAATTTTTTTATATTAGGATTGTCCATACTAATTCCAACAGCTATAAATTTATCAGCAAATTTG
>CEVQ01140880.1_pt1 | contig 25662 bp, 19 predicted proteins | sample 356551 | NCBI WGS metagenome assembly CEVQ01 (sample SAMEA2623756, study PRJEB7988) | marine metagenome | biome: marine biome (ENVO:00000447); feature: mesopelagic zone (ENVO:00000213); material: "saline water (ENVO:00002010), including plankton (ENVO:xxxxxxxx)" | depth 250 m | reverse complement strand
TAGTAAATGCTTCTCTCTTTAATACTGTGGCCAGTGCAATTTTTAAACTCAGTCTCTAGGGCTTTCATTAACTCGTCTGGCGTATTTGGCATCTCATCATGTTTCAGCCGAGACTTCAGTTCCCGCCATAATAACGGATCGCCTCTCAAGCCCCATTGAGTTGGCTCATGTTCAAATATCTCAGCAAAACCAGACTTCAATCCGTTGGACCTGCTATTGAGTGTTTGTACTTATCACCCAAATATCCAGTTTCGAGTGCATAGTGTCCATCAGTGTTCTTCCACTTTCTGACACTATATGGCAACTTAAATTTTTCAACTGAATCATGGCAAAGTCTATTTTTCATAACTACAGAAAATACGCAATTTGTCCAACCGGACTCAGTTGACTCAACCTCGTTGCCACGAGCTATCTCTAGCTCAAATATTGGTCTTAATGTTGGACATAGAAGAGTATTTTCCATAATGGTTCTAGCTTAGTTTGTCCTTTGCCAAGCTATCATATTGGATTTTTGTCAATTCTGATTCCAAGTAATCATCACTCATTAGCTTAATGAAATGGTCCTGAGACTTTTTGGTTTTTAATACAAACTTATCGCCTGCATCATTTAGTTTTAACAATTTTGACAAATATTCGTGTTTCTGTGCGAATACGATGATGTCGTTGTTTGCTACGGCTCCCATTACTGGCGAGTTGCGAGCTACCTTAGCTAGTTTACGAGAGAATGCCATATCCTCACCCTCAACCCTTTCGACTAGCGGAGCGGTATCTTCAATCAAAGCCATATCTGTAAGTTTTGCTACGCATTTGGCTGCTGTGTCTTTAATTACATCGTGGAACCCAAGATATGATTCTAGAGTTTTAACATTTTCAACGTAATAATCGTTATCAAGCTTAAGAAATACGTAATTGGGATCTATCTTCAGGATGTTTGAGTCAAGTTCAGACAATCTATTATTTGATTTGAATAGATTCAATGCACCTTGTTCAGCTTTGAGTACTGACACTGTGTACTGATGCTTGTATAGAGTGATGGTTTCGTTGTTTCGTCCAGTCAGCACAACGATTATTGCGCTGATGTCATCAAAGTTTCCGTCCCCGACTTGGTACTTATCCGGCGCATTAACTCTTAATTGTAAGGCTTGCTCTAACAGGTCAAATTCAAGTGGCTTGTCGTCAAAGTCAAACCTATAGAGTGCATTTTTCCTTTCATCCGCGTCCGATAAAAGCGGGATTGACAAAGATTCATTTTCCACAATTCCAGTCTTCAGCCTAGCGACCATGCTTGTCTTCAAACGCACCAGAGCATCATTATCGACATCCGAGTCTTTAATGTTTGCTTCACCAACCACAAAAAACATTTTGATACCCACGCAATCATCAACAATTGCACTTACCTTGTTTTTGAACTGTTCAACAGTCATTCGACCTTCCTTGCAAAACAAACACTATTGGATAAGAACTTGAAATTTACTTGATCACCTTCACTCAATTCACTCTTTGAGATAATGACCATATTTTTATACTGAGTGCCCCTACAACGCACTTCAGCTTTAAACAGCTTGTAACCCAGTAAAGCCAACGTTGGGTTGGCATAATATTTGTCGGTTTTGATGAAAATTAATCCAATAACCGCCAAAAGTAAGAAGTAAGCAATCGTTTTCCTTGGCTCATCAAAAGTAAATCCAATGAATGGTAGGATATAGGTTGCTAGAAACACCAAGTGTTCATAGCTTTCGCTACTGGACTTCTCAATCGTCATGACGTCCAAAGAGCTACCTTTGACTTCATTCTCAAAACGAAAATAGAAATAAACACCTGCTACTAAGCCGAAAAGCGATAAGATGCTGGAAAAGTTTTTCCATATAATATCCGCTAGTGCACTAAAGCCAACAAAATCGCAGCGTTCACCTAAACACAACGGAACATCAACCGTCAAAAATATAATAAATACAAATAAAACCAACAGTGAAAGTACGTACAGTCCGATTTTATCTAATGTGTTTGAAAGATCCATTCCCACCGCCCCGATTACTGTTTATAAATACAGTATACATAATCGTTAACTATCTTTCATATATATGCCCCAGACACACACAGGTATTACTTCCTTGCAAAGCAAAGATAAGTAACTAATCAGGAGATTTTCTTAAAATCTAAAACCAAAAAGCCCGCCTGTATCTTCATCAGTAATCTCTAGATCCACTCTATGCTCGTCTAAATCAAAGTCTTCGAATTCGCTCATATCAGGAAGGTCATCAGAGTTCATAGTCACGATATACTGAAAGTTATGCTCTCTCGCCACCCTCGCACCAATAACCAGCGCTTTAGCTATTTGCCGTTCATCAACACCGTCAAATAGAGCGCTATCATGTATTAGAATGTCTGGCCGGGCCTTTTCAGAAGACCACAGCTTCATCAATGTCATGTCAAAACAAAAAACCTGCATCTTAGACTTACCCATGCTTTTCTTACCGGGGATATCAAATTCAAATTTAGGCCCATTGTTTGTTGGGTCAATTGTCAGACGACCTGACTCGTCGTATAACTGATCTGAAAAATCGGCAAACGAAAGAATAGCTTCACTGATTAGCGCATCACGCTCGGAATGGTCTATTCGCATTTTTCGCTGAAGATTGTGGCGTTCAACCTTAATTTCATCTGTTTTATCATCTAAATTAGTTGTGGCTTCTACCTTTTTCCCCAACAACTCTATTTCGCTTTCGAGTTTGCTGAGCATTGCTTGAAGCTTGGTATACTGGTCTAGTGCTCCATGAGACTGAAGTAAAGACATGATTTCAGCTCTTTCAGAATCTAGGCGTTTCTTTCTACCCAACCTGCCAGTAATTCTTTCCTCGATATCTGCAATTTCTTGGCGCAAATGATCTCTGCGATTCTGAACGATGGATTCATGAAATTTAGCTACTTCCTCAAATCTACGCTGCACTAGTTCTGGTAATTCTAACTCAGCTTCTTCAAATAGTTTGAATGCTCTTTGGGTGTCAGGGACACTTTCTTCCTTCACTACTTGTTTGAGTTCCAGTAACCACTCTTTGTCGGTGATGTCCGATGTTGAAATCTCTGCCAGTTCACGACTGATTTCGCTCACGCGATTCTCTTTTTCTTGATACTCAGGAAGTACTCTGAACTCGGATAGCGCTTGCCTCGTACTTTTCGCCTTTGAAGTTTTAAGGGTTAACTCCGTTTTCAATTCTGATGTTGACCCCAGAATATCGCCAAGCGCTCCTTCTGTTGCCGCTTTCTTTAGAGCTTTTACAAACTTATCTTTTTGCCTAACCTCTTCAAACTCCCTAGCGATATGCCAGTTCAATTTGAATAGATAAGTGAGTGCAATCTGCACTGCGCCTGTTGACTGCATAGCTACAGTTTTTTCTGGTGAATCGAACCCTTTTTGAGGTCTAGCGAAATACTGAAAAAGTGAGCGGAATGTAGGGGCGCGTTTCTGATTTATAGTATGCCTGTCCAATCCGAAGTAGGCATTGCCCAGATATTCATTCCACTCTTGAAGGGTGATGAAATTCTTCCCATTTTCACTTTGCACTGGCAATTCTGATTTTGGCGCACTGATTACATTAATTTTGTTTGGATTAGAACCCGTGCGCTGAACTTCAATTGGATTACCATTTATAATTACGGTCATACCAAAAGTAGATAGTTCAAGCTCTGCTGTTTTGAGCAAATCCCCCTTTTTTAAACTACCGCCAAGCAGAGTGCTAATTATTTCAACGAGGCTACTTTTCCCTGCACCGTTTCTAGTTTTTCCATCATCAGATCCTGCGGCCTTATCAGCCAAAATAAGATTCAAACCTGCATGCAAATTGACCGTTTTAAATGATGCGAGGTCACTATATATTTTCCCTATCATAACGACTTAACCTTTCTTATATATCCTTCCTCGTAGTCCACTTTTCCCATCAAATACAAAAAGTCCAACGCCAAAATAAACCAGTCGTAAGAGACTTCTCCGACTCTGCGAGAAACCTTATGTTGTTCCTGTAAGTCATTCCAAATTGAACTAACAGTTGATCTTCTTTTTATCAGGGGATGAATCTCGGAAGCAACCGAGATAACCGCTCTTCTCGGCGACAAATGTTTTGTTGGAAGGATCATGGCGACCATCCTTCTGGCGCATTCTCAAAGATATCGCAACGCTCAAAGAAATAACTAAGTACAGCAAGAGCTGAAACCTGTTCACTTGGAACACGACTATCCCCGCCAGCAAATGTCTTCAGTTCCATGAAGATCTCGTCCGGTGACAACTCTTGTGAAACAAGTTCACGGTACTTAGAAATGAAGGCCGCTGAAAGTTCGTTACCGTATTCGGGATCTGGCCAATTTATCAGCAAATCTTCGACTAGCTTTTCCTTGCGTCGCCCAGCAGTTAATAAGACTTCAATATCATTTGAAAGTTGATTGTACTGTAGCTTGTTTACTGAGACTGGCTGAATATTTTCAACTTTATAGTCACGTTTTTGAATTGCTCGCAGCAGGTATTTTACGGGTTCATGATTAAGTTGAGTCACATCATGATAACTCAACGCAGGACCAAACAACTCAGCAAGATGATTTTCATCAAGGGATAGAGCTTTGACTTTTAGATGCGAAGGTTGAACTGATGGTTGAATAGCTATATCAGCGTTGGCCTCATCAAGTTCCATGATCTTAAAATGTGCATATGGAGGAAGCCCCTCTGTTTCATTGTGAACGAACGCCCATTGCTCCATTTTTTTGCCCCAACGTTCTTTTGCTCCTTCAAAATCACCTTCGATTTTGGCTAAGAGCTTCGCCTTCTGAAAGCCTGAACTTGGAGCATATGATTGAAAGACGCATTTTTCAGTGAACAAGAATCCGTCTGATTTTGCATCACCATCTCTACCAGCGGCTTTCACACGTTGGAAATTTGTTCCATGCTTCTTTTCCATAATCCAGCAAAAGAAGTCTTCATACTCTTGCTCTTTCTTCTTGAGTAACGCTAGCTCTATATGAACTGCGTACCATGAGCTTGTTATTCGTTCCAAATTGCTCCCTCAACTTGTTCTTATTCTGGTAAAGATACTACCCTGCAAAATCAAGCAAGGCCACACTTAAGTTCAAGTATTTTTCAATAACCACATCATATAGACTGATTTCACACAAACTTAATTAATTGTTTAAAATCAATTAGATAAAAACAAAAAACAAATCTAAAACAAACACCCGATGAAGCCTATTATTGACAGCACATGCCTTTTAAGTTTTGGAAGTTGAGCTACAAATCGGTTAACTCTTAAAGCTTTTGAAGCGGGTCATAGGTTTAGAGAATAAGAGACACATTTCTAGATGAGCACAAATTGAAACAGGAAAGATAAACAGTGAAGGGAACAATCGCTGTCAAGTTACGCTTTTTTTGACAGCGACAATTTTATTTTTGACAAGTAATGTTTGAGTTTAAAGCGCCACTTCGGCCATATTACCTTTGCTTTCAAGCCATGTTTTACGGTCGCCAGAACGCTTCTTAGCAAGTAGCATGTCCATCAACTCCATCATTTCTTCCGCGTCTTCAATGGTCAGCTGAACAAGGCGACGGGTGTTCGGGTCCATGGTTGTTTCGCGAAGCTGTAGCGGGTTCATTTCACCCAAGCCTTTAAAGCGCTGTACGTTGACTTTACCGCGTTTCTTTTCCGCTTCAATTCGGTCAAGAATGCCCTGCTTCTCGCCTTCATCTAGCGCGTAATACACCTCTTTGCCTACATCTATTCTAAATAGCGGCGGCATAGCGACATACACATGACCTTGTTCAACCAAGGTTCTGAAATGACGTACAAAGAGCGCACATAGCAACGTTGCAATGTGTAGCCCATCGGAGTCAGCATCGGCAAGAATACATATTTTACCGTAGCGCAAACCAGACAGGTCCGTCGAGTCTGGGTCGATACCCAGCGCAACTGAAATATCGTGAATTTCCTGTGAAGCCAGTACCTGAGAAGAGTCGACTTCCCAGCTATTTAAGATTTTACCGCGCAGCGGCATAATTGCCTGAAACTCTCGGTCTCGCGCTTGCTTGGCCGAGCCACCCGCCGAGTCACCCTCTACTAAAAACAGTTCAGAGTAAGAAATATCTTGTGATGAGCAGTCGGTCAGTTTGCCTGGTAGTGCCGGCCCTTGAGTGACCTTTTTACGCGCAACCTTTTTGGTTTGACGCAGGCGGCGCTGTGCATTGTTGATACACATTTCAGCAAGCGCTTCAGCAATTTCAGTGTGTTGATTTAACCAAAGGCTGAATGCGTCTTTCACTACACCTGATACAAACGCGCTGGCCTGACGTGAAGACAGGCGCTCTTTAGTCTGCCCGGCAAACTGCGGGTCCTGCATTTTAGTCGATAGAATATAGGCACAGCGGTCCCAAATATCATCAGGCGATAACTTAACGCCACGGGGCATTAAGTTTCTAAATTCGCAGAATTCGCGCATTGACTCCAGTAAGCCTTGGCGCAACCCGTTAACGTGTGTACCGCCTTGCGCTGTAGGAATAAGGTTAACGTAGCTTTCCGTTACCAAATCTCCACCTTCAGGCAACCACATTACAGCCCAATCGGCGGCTTCTGTATTGCCGCTGAATGTACCCACAAAAGGCGTGTCAGACGGTAAGGTTTCAAACTCTTCTACCGCTTGGTAGAGGTAGTCTTTAAGGCCGTCTTCGTAATACCACTCTTGGCTTTCTTTGGTAATCTTGTTGTCGAAGCGAATGCGCAGACCCGGGCTTAATACCGCTTTAGCGCGCAAGTTGTGCACAAGTCGGCTGGCTGAGAATTTTGCCGAGTCGAAATATTGCGGGTCAGGCCAGAAGTGAACACGAGTTCCTGTATTGCGTTTACCGCAGGTATCGATTACTTGTAAGTCTTCGACTTTGTCGCCGTTTTCAAAGGCAATTTGGTATACGTTACTGTCTCGTCGAATAGTTACTTCTACGCGGGTTGAAAGCGCGTTAACTACCGAGATCCCCACCCCGTGAAGACCACCAGAGAAGGCATAGTTTTTATTTGAAAATTTACCACCCGCGTGAAGCTTACAGAGAATAAGCTCTACGCCTGATATCCCTTCTTCAGGGTGGATATCTACCGGCATACCACGACCATCGTCGATAACTTCTAACGATTGGTCTTCATGCAAAATTACTTTGATGTTAGAGGCGTGCCCAGCAAGCGCTTCATCCACACTGTTATCGATGACTTCCTGACCCAAGTGATTTGGGCGGGTAGTGTCGGTATACATACCAGGGCGGCGTTTTACGGGGTCAAGGCCGTTTAAAACCTCGATAGCATCTGAATTGTATTGATTTGACATAGTTATGGTTGTTATTTAAGCCAGCGACAAAGAAAGAGGTACGCGGCGCTTAAGCAAAGCGCCACACAGCATAGGTTTGATGTTAGCAGGGCGAGTACAGACTGGCAATGCGCTTATTTCAGCAAAAACTCGGCAATAGCAGGCAAGTGATTTTCGTAACCTACAAAGCTGTGATCGCCGCCTTCTTCAATAACCAGATGACTTTGTGCGTACTTTTCAGCCGCTAAGCGGTAATCCAGTGTTTCATCCTCGGTCTGAAGTAGCACTTTGTAATTGCCTGGCGTTTTAATTGAGGCAGCTTCTAATGCTTGGATTACCCCCATATCGCTTTCTACTATTTCAAACTTTTCTTTGCTGTAAGGGTTTTCGTGGGCACCGATAAACCCTTGCAATAGCTCGTAAGGGCGAACAGCGGGATTGATTAACACGGCTTTGCCACCAAACTTTTCAAGCAAAAACGTAGAGAGATACCCCCCCATTGAACTACCAATAAGTTTCAGCCCGCTTTCAAGCAGTGCCGGTGTGCTCTCAATTAGTGAAATTAGCTGGTCTTCCACTTTGCTAGGAAAATTAGACAGCTCAGGAATGTGCAAGGTAACGTTTGAGTGATGCTGCTCAAAATACGCTTTAGTGGCTTGCGCCTTAATGGATTTCGGCGAACTTAAAAAGCCGTGGAGATATAAAATGTGCTGCATGTTTTTCTCTACCCTGTGTTCTCTGTTCTTTTTTGTTTCTTTGTTTGCTCTAAACTCGATGCGAGTATGAAACGGGTTTTAACGCCAAACGCGCCTACCGCATCCTTCAAAGCCAAGCTCGACTGAGCTTCCCCCTAACAACGGAAACATCCACCGAGCCGTCATCCATTAAATTCATCACCTGATACCCCGGCGCTTCATTGCTAACACCAAACTCGGGCCGCATTTCCCACTGCCAACAGGTAGACGGGGCTCCGTAAGAGGGCGTATTGTGCTTTCCTATCTGCTGGCGCAACGGCGAATGTACGTGTCCGTGTAGGAAGGCTTTTATCTGCGGATATTCATCTGTAAGCGATACTAACCGCTGAGCATCAACCAAAGAGTGCTTATCCATCCAACTATTTGAAGGCAATATGTGATGATGAAGCGCAACAAGATGATTTGTCTGCGGCGACGTAGTTAACGATTGCTCTAGCGCCTGTATATCGCTTTCTTTTACTTCCCCCGCTGCCGTATGCATATTACTTGTAGCGCGGGTATCCATGCCGTGTAATTGCCAATTGCACAAGCTTAACGAGTCATTGCTTTGTAGGTGCCGACTGCCAACGTACTTTTCGAAGTACGGATTATTGTCATGGTTTCCCGCCAGCACAAACCATTCTATATTTGCTGGCTCAATATGTTGCTCCATCAATGCAATAAAATGCTGATAGCTCTCAGGGGAATTATCGCCGCTAATATCCCCAGTAACCAGCACGACTACTTGGTGCTTTGCTCTCTGTTCTGGCTCACTTGCAACTTCTTGAACAATGTAATTTTGGATATCAGAAAGCACGCGTGCTAGTGAATCATAGGGCGCTATACCCGCATATCCCGTTTTATTTTTATCTTTCAGTAAGTGGCAATCACTGAGTTGTATAAGTGTAATCACGCTTCAGAGGTAACATTTGAGGAGTGTTGCAAACAGAAGTTTAGCCACTCAGCTAAAAAGATGTTCACCATATGCTTTTCGTTGCGCTGGCGCATCTTTAAGTTCGGATACTCGTAAGAGGGTTCGAGCGCTCCCGTATTTTGGCTATTGATAACCTCCGCCATGCGAGCGTCGTGATATAGGCGCACCGTCATACTAGGCGTTAAGTAAGACGGCATGTCTTTAGTGGTTTGCTTAATACTTAATGTACTGGTGTAGCGAGCAGACTCCACAATGCGTATTTCATAAGACAGGCCCACTCCTACCGAAAATTCATAGCTCAAATCTTCCGTATCGCAATCAGGCAAAATTCTTAGAACATGGGAGTAGTTCAGTTCGCAAAGCGCCTGCATGGAAGGAAGATGAGGTACGTATTTTCGTTGATTGCGTTGTGTCACGATGTCTGCCACTGCTCCAGAAGTTGTGTTTTGTGCATAAAGAACCATTGTAGCGCAATTACCGCTGCGGCGTTGTCAATATGGCCATTTTCCAACCATTCAAGGGCGGTATTTTCTTTTATTCGGTGTACTTTAATGTCTTCAGACTCGCTTTCTAGGCCGTGAATGCCCTGCGCTTGGCTAGCATCAGTCTTTGCTATAAAAATGTGTAATCTTTCGGTCGTGCCGCCCGGGCTCGATAAATAACTCAGCGCTTTGGTTAATTTATCTAGGGTAATACCTGCCTCTTCCATCGACTCTCTATGGCATACAGACTCCGGTGTTTCTCCTTTGTCGATCATGCCCGCGATAATTTCTATTAACCAAGGGCTTGAAGATGTGGCTAATGCCCCAATTCTAACTTGCTCAATGAGCACAAACTCTTGAAGAACTGGATCGTAAGGCAAAACGCCTACTGCATGACCGCGTTCAAATATTTCTCGCGTGACGGTATCACTCCACTCTCCATTAAAACACTTGTGCTTAAATTGATACTGATTCATGGTAAAGAAACCACGATACACTGGCTTAATGTCAGTGATTTCGACGTCATTTGAGGTAAATGAAAGGAATTCCTTGCTCATTTGCTGACACTTATGGTTCAAATAGATTTATCATACATAGTACATTTACACACCAACCATGTATATGCGTTAAAAATGCATAACGGGGTGTGAGCGAATAACAGAAAATCATATTACAAGTCGTCTATTACTATAATAATTGCGTGGGTAGATCACATATTCTGTTACAGTTAATCAAATACTGTTACGAGTTTGGACTTTCGGTTTGTGGTTGAATTTTCATACACTTGGTTTTATTAAGTCGTCCCTTAGAGCGAATGACGACGCAACTTGAACACAACAGGAAGACGTAAGCATGAAACGAACACTTCTGTCGCTGGTTATCGGAGTTTCGATGACAACGGGTGCGCTGGCCGATGACCTTATGCAGGTATATCAACAAGCACTGGCGAACGACCCATTGGTAAACCAAGCGAAAGCGCAACGTGATGCAGCGTTTGAAGGGATTAGTATTAGCCGCGCAAACCTTCTACCACAGATATCTGGCTCGGTAGGCTATACAACTTCTACAGCTGAACGTGCACAAACGTTAGGTGCTAATGCTGATGACCTTCAAATTGTGGTATTTGAAACAGACGTAGACACTATCGATTATGGTTTGCAGGTACAAATGTCACTTTACGACCACGCAAACTGGCTAGGGCTGGATCGCGCTGAAAAAGTGGCCGAGCAAAGCGACGCCCAGCTTGCCGCTAGCATGCAAGACGTTATTGTGCGTACGGTTACTGCTTATTTTGACGTACTACGTGCACGTGACAATGTTGAATTTGTGGGCGCTGAAAAACGTGCCATTGAGCGCCAGTTAGAACAAACTCGCCAGCGTTTTGAAGTGGGTTTAACGGCTATTACTGACGTACACGAAGCTCAGGCCAATTACGACAGCACGGTGGCGCAGGAAATCCAAGCAAAGAACCAGCTTGAATTTGCTCTTGAAGCGCTTCGCGTAATTACAGGTAAATATCACGATCGTTTGTTTGGGCTAAACACAGAGAATTTTGCCGCAACTATGCCTGTGCCAGCGGCTGTCGATGAGTGGCTAGAAACTGCGCAGGATAAAAACTTAGCACTTCTGGTTGACAGACTTGCTATGGATATCGCGAAAGAAGATATTTCAATTGCGCGCTCGGGTCACTTACCTACCCTTGGTTTAACAGCTAACGCATCGCGAAGCAAAGACGATATTTCAAACCCGTTCTTACAGTTTGAAACACCTTATCTTGATAGTCAGTCAGTTGCGGTTCAATTGAATGTGCCTATCTATCAAGGCTCTCGCGTTTCATCGCAAACCGACCAAGCTAAGTTTAACTATGTTGCAGCAAGCCAAGCAGCTGAACAGACTTATCGTCAAACTGTGCAGTCTATTCGCAGCTCGTTTAACAATGTAAAAGCGTCAATCTCAACGATTCGTGCTTTAGAGCAGTCAGTGGTCTCAGCAGACAGCGCCCTTAAAGCAACAGAAGCAGGTTTTGATGTAGGTACACGTACCATTGTTGACGTGCTAGACAGCACACGTAACCTGTTCGATGCACGTCGTAACCTTGCGGGCGCACGCTATGACTTTATTCAGTCAGTGGTTACGCTTAAGCAAGCGGCAGGTACATTGACAGGTGAAGATGTGGCTATGATCAACCGTGGTCTTAAGCCAGCAGAAACCAACACCAATGATTAGCATTGGATAGTTGAGCGTTTAGTACATGCTCAATAGTGAAAGAAAGGGTAGCCAGTGCTGCCCTTTTTTATGCCTGAGATAATATGACACCTGAAGAAATGCGATGCTGAGTCGCGAAAAAGGGCTATGTTAATGATGATTAAGTTGGCGATGTAGGTGTATATTTCTTAAGTGCGCTTAGCAGTTGGCGATATTCCATACGCAAGGCTTCTGCATTTTGCTTTGTGGGCGCGAAGTTAGACAAGCGTTCCGCTACACGATGCAATTTCTCTTGCAACAACCGTAATTCATCATCCATGATTATGCCCTTTATTTTTAAGCCTGTGTATTCGGCTTGATAAACGTTTAGGTAACGTGCGACGAGACAGGTTTAAAACGCCCGTTGTGCCCCTACATTTGTATGCAATAAGTGCGCGTACGCTGCACTTCTGATTATTTAGTATACAGCCAATGGCGCTTACCACAAGCCCTTTGGCTATTCGGTTTTTCTTTGAGTGATAAATAGAAATGCAAGCCTCTGAACTTCAAAATAAATTTGAGCGCATTCGAGCCAATAAATGGTTCGAAGCCTTTGTAATAAGCGTTATTGTTATTTCAGCGCTACTCGTAGGTGCCAAGACCTATGAACTGCCAGCTGGCATGTCGTCAGTAACACTATTTTTAGATTGGTTTATCAGTGCCTTCTTTCTAACAGAAATCACCATTCGTTTTTTGGCTGAAAAACGTAAACGCTACTTTTTCAAGAGCTTTTGGAACTGGTTTGACACACTGATTGTGGTTATTAGTCTCATTCCGGCAGACGATACCGAACTGGCACTTATCGCCCGTTTGGTGCGTGTGTTCCGCGTATTGCGTATGATTTCGATCATTCCCGAGCTCAGGATCTTATTAGTTTCTTTGGTTAAAGCACTGCCCCAATTAGCATATGTCATGCTGTTGATGTTTATCATTTTCTACATTTACGCAGCTATAGGCAGTACTTTATTCGAAACCATCAATCCCGTGCTGTGGGGCGATATCACTATCTCGATGCTAACGCTCTTTAGAATTATGACATTCGAAGATTGGACCGATGTAATGTACGAGACTCAGGAGGTTTACTCGCTAAGCTGGATTTTCTACCTTACCTTTATTTTCTTTACAGCGTTCGCGTTCTTGAACATGGTGATTGGGATCGTGGTGAACGTGATGGAAAGAGAAAACGAAAAAGCACGAGCAGAAAAAGAAGCCGCCTTACTTGAAGAGCAAATTGCCCAAGGGAACGTAGAGCCAACCCTTCAAGATGTAATGAAAGAACTACGAGAGCTGAAGGCACAGCTTGCCGCTAATAATCAAAATAGCACGGTAAACAAAACCAGCTAAGTGCGTTCTGTCCGAATAGCGCAATTGAAAAAGGCCACAGTGATGTGGCCTTTTTAGTTTCTCAAAAATGGTGATGCCTAGATTTAGGCTAAAGCAAGATACGCCCGGGCGAGTCTAAAGCCCGTATTGCTGCTTAAGTGACTCCGCTCTTTGCTTGGCTGCCTCTGACTTAAACTCTCGGCTTGCCAGCTTGCGCGAGGCGAGCGCCTTTTTATCGAGTTCAAGTAATACACTCACATAATTTAAATATACGTCGTCGTTCGCAATAGGACGTGCAGCGACTTCCTCGTACAGTTTAAGCGCTGCGGCTTTGTCGCCTTTAGCAATGTATATTTGCGCTAGCGTGTCCGCGGCGTCTGCGTTCTCACGCTGCAGTGATACGGCCTTTTTAGCGAGCTCTTCTGCTCGGGTAAGTTTTTTATCTTCCAGCGCCAAAAACGCCAGGTTATTTAATACGACAAAATTATCTGGCGTTTTAGCTAGCACCTGTTCATAAGTTTTAATGGCTGCTGCTCGGTCTTTGCCAATTTGACGCTCGGCTAACAGCATTGCACTTGGGATGTCGTTGCTGTGCATCTGAACGTGTTTTTCAAGAAACGTAAATGCCTGAGCTTTTTTACCCGACATCTCAAGCGCCGCTATCAACAACAAAGCGTTATCTGAGTTAGGCGTAGCGTCATAGGCGGCTTTGGCGTGCTCTACAGCTTGCTCAGGCGCTTTATCGATAAGATGCAAGCGCGCTATTACGCCTCTAACGAAAGGCAGAGCCTTAACATCATCGGCCGTGCTATTAATGATTTCCCATGCAGGTTTAGCCTGCCCAAGTCGACTGTGAAAGTAAGCTTTCAATAAGGTTAACTGTGCATCTGGACGTTTAGCCAACACCTTATTGGTTAACGTCAGCCCCTGATCAAATTGCTTTTGAGAGTCGACAATCAACAACTTACCCAATACCGCATTTTTATCTTGCGGGTAAAACGATAGCCAACGATCAAAAAACGCTGTCGCGTCTTCTACGTTGTTGGTGGCAATAAGCGCTTGACCCTTTAAGTTCCAAAACGCTTGTGGCGACGCTTCATTACCTTCTACATCTGACAAAAGCGAAACCGTTTTATCAAGCTGACTGTTCAACGAGTACATTCTTGCAAGAAGAAGTCTTAAATTCAGATTTGTTTTATTGGTGTTGAACTGTGTTTGAGTATGCTTGATAACGTCCTCTGCGTTCCCCTTTTCCTTTGCGAGGGCAAACCATAGCGCTAGCGCCTGTACATCGGCGGGGTTCTTATCAATAAAGGCGCGAACAAAGGAAATCGCGTTATCGTTTTTACCTTCGGCTACCAGTAATTTAGCGCGAGAGTAAAACACCTCATTCTTTGCACCTTCTAGCTCACTGGCTTTATCTAGATATTGGGCGGCCTCTTGGTAGGCTCCCTCTGCCGTCGCAATATTCCCTAGGTAAATAAGCGGAGCTGCAGTTTCAGGTGACTGTTCATGCCACTCTTTCGCCGCGCTTTTTGCTTTTTCCAGCTGATTCGTCGCTATGTAGGCACGCAGTAAGGTTGCTTGTGAGGTGACGGACTCAGGTGCTTGTTCAACCGCTTGTTCGAGGTTTACTAAACCATCGATGTCATTTAATGAAAGCTGTAAAACCCCTAAACGCGATAAGTCTTCGGCTGTAGTGCTAACCCCTTCTGATTTTTCTACCATTTGCTGAGCACCAATGACGTTGCCTTCTCTTAGCAACTGATAGCTGGCTTTCGAAAACAGGGCCGCATCAACACCCTGCTCACCTTCGACTCTTGCTAACACTTCAAGCGCCTCATCGTTTTCACCTAGTTGAAGCATGCTGTCGGCTAGCATTCGAAGGCCAGGGTGATTATCAGGCAAGCTAGACGCCACCATAGTTAAGTGGCGCTGGGCCGCCTCGAAGTCTTGAATTTGATACGCACTAAAACCCGCAACCAAACGCACAACCTGATCGCTCCTACCGTTTTGAACGGCAATTTCCAAGTGTTCAAGGGCTTTCGCGTAATTTTCGTTGGCTGACTCAATAATGCCTTTAAAAGTATTTAGCAGCGGATGGTTTTCGTTCAGCACCAACAAGTCATCGACAATAGGCTGAGCGTTATCAAGATCTCTTATCTCAATAAGAAGCGCGGCATACGCAAATTTACTGGTAACGTCATCAGGAAACTGGCTAACATAAACGCCATATACTTCTGCAGCTTTTTCTGGTTCGCCATTTTGCAGATAAATTTTGGCAAGCTGTTGTAGCACGTCTTTATTGGTGGGGGCTTGTTCTCGCAGCTTCTCGGTGGCGGCTAGCGCTCCATCCATGTCGTTGTCTAAAACAAAGGCATAACTGTCAATAAGGCCTTTGTAGACTGAGCTCGTATCTAGGGTTGATAAATCAGCCAGTAGCGTTTGAGCTTCTTCGTTTTTACCTAGCTGCATTAAAGCCTGTAGCTTATAAAAACCCACCTCGGCTGATTCAACTGCTGACATCCCTTCTGCGCGATAATCTACTTCGGCCAGCGCATTTTCTGCCCCTGACTGTTGGTAAGCGACCGACAATAAAGGAATGACTTGGCTAACAGGATGCCCAAGTTCCATTGCCTTGTTGAGTTCTTTTTCAGCAGCTGAAAAATTACTTTGCTGCAAGTACAGCTTGCCAAGTTCGAAGCGCGGTGCTGCGGCATCGGGCGCTTTTTGAATGGCATTTTTATATTCAACAATGGCGGCGTCGATTTGTTGAGAAGAGGCGTAGTTCCTTGCATCTGCCAAATGGCTTTCCATTGTTTTTTCACTACATCCAGATAAAAGCGCGCTGGTCAGCATTACCGCTAACGTTGTGCGTTTAAGTAATGTATTGGGTTTCATTTTTGTCATTGTAATTCCTTGCCCTACCTCAACTTTTTATTGTCACATCGCTACACATTGAAAATAGCGCATGGTGTATTGTCTATTATTTCATCTAAACTGTGCAATTTCGTGGCAACCTTGCCATTATTCGAATATAATATGGTTTTTTGCAACACTGCTGGCAAGCATATCGCGAAATACGCTACGAATACGCTTCATAAACTCGCCCGAAAGGCCAGTTCATCGCTGTATAGCGTCTTGCGATAATAAACCGAAAAAGTACGGTTTAATCGTATGCCGCACCCTCCTTACTTAATGCACCAGGATCCTTAATGACCACAACTGTCGACATGACATTTAAAGACCTCAATTTACCAGAACCTATCTTACAAGCCCTTGAAAAAGTTGGCTACGAGAAACCGTCTCCTATTCAAGCTGAGAGTATTCCTCTTCTACTTGAAGGTCACGATCTACTCGGTCAGGCACAGACAGGGACAGGAAAGACCGCTGCGTTTGCCCTACCAATGTTGGCAAATATCGATCCTGAGCAACGTAAGCCGCAATTACTGGTATTGGCCCCAACCCGTGAACTAGCTATTCAGGTTGCAGAGGCGTTTCAGGTTTATGCGAGCTTTAGTCAAAAAATTAAAGTACTTCCAGTATACGGCGGTCAGTCGTACGACAACCAAATTCGCCAGCTTAAGCGCGGCGTTCAGGTGGTTGTTGGTACACCAGGCCGTATCATCGACCACATTAAGCGCAAAACACTAGACTTAAGCGAACTTAAGTTCTTAGTGCTAGACGAAGCTGACGAAATGCTTCGTATGGGCTTTATCGATGACGTTGAACTTATTCTTAGCCACGCACCAGAAGAGCGCCAAACCGCACTGTTCTCGGCAACTATGCCTGGCCCAATTAAGAAGATTACTCAGCGATATTTGAAAAACCCTAAGCACGTTAAAATTGCGTCTAAGGTAAGTACAGCTAGCACCATTCGCCAGCGTTATTGCCAAATTGCACCACACCACAAGCTTGAAGCGCTAACGCGTATCATGGAAGTGGAAGTGTTCGACGGTATGATCATTTTCGTACGTACGAAAACCGCTACGGTTGAACTAGCAGATAAACTCTCTGCTCGTGGTTACGATGTAGAACCACTAAACGGTGATATTCCTCAGGCAGCTCGTGAGCGCACCGTTGAAAAACTTAAACAGGGTAAAATTGATATCCTTGTCGCTACCGACGTTGTAGCCCGTGGTCTTGACGTTGAGCGTGTAAGCCACGTTATTAACTACGATATTCCTTACGATAGCGAATCTTACGTACACCGTATCGGCCGTACTGGTCGTGCTGGTCGTCAAGGTGATGCGATCCTATTTATCTCTCATCGCGAAAAGCGCTTGTTATTCTCTATCGAGAAAACTACCAAGCAGCCTATTGAAGCAATGCCAATTCCTTCAATTAGCGAAATAAATGAAACACGTTTAAGCCGCTTCAAACAATCAGTTGCCGAAGCAACCCAAGACGATAGCATTGAATCACTAATGCCTATTGTTGAGATGATTAAAGAAGAAAACGAAGCGTCCCCTGAAGTATTGATGGCGGCACTGCTTAAAATTGCGCAAGGCGACGAACCGTTAATTCTTAAAGAATCAGATCGTCCAGATATTAACAGCAAGCCTCAGCGCGACAGCCGCGAGAGAAACTCTCGTGACCGTGATGGTCGTGAGAGAAAGCCAAGAGTACCTCGTGGAAACCGCAAGCCTGAAGAAGGCATGCAGCGCTTCCGCATTGAAGTAGGTCACGTACATGGTGCGAAGCCTGGAAATATCGTTGGGGCTATTGCTAATGAAGCAAACATAAATTCGAAGCACATTGGCGCTATCGAAATTTATGACAACTTCAGCACGGTAGACCTTCCTGAAGGTATGCCTAAGGAAACGCGCGATACGCTACAGGGCACCCGTGTTGCTGGTCAGCGTTTGAATATTCGCGAATGGTCAGATACACCGCCGGCTAAAGGTCGTGGCGATCGTGGTAACCGTGGTGACAGAGCGCCTCGCGGCAATCGTGAAGACCGCCCTAATCGCGGAGATCGCGAAAACCGTAAGCGTAAGAACTAAATAGCAATACATTCAGCCTTTATATAACTAATAGCAATATAAAGGCTGTTTTCGTTGTTTTCTAATTAAAAAGAATTGGCGCAAAATAGTGTCAGTTCTTTTTTTTGTATTTGAAGCTAAGAAAACCTTTATGGATTACTTTCCGTTATTCCTAGACGCCAGAAAACTCAATGTTCTAATTGTTGGGGCTGGTGAAGTTGCTGCCCGTAAGCTAGAGCTTATTATGAAGACACCTGCGACCATTACCGTGGTGGCGCCTTGGGTTTGCGATACGGTGAAGCAATTGGCGCAAAATGAGAAAGTGACACTTATTGAACGCGAGTTTGAAAATAGTGATCTCACCCATAAAGATATGGTCTTCATTGCCACAGATAAAGGCGATGTTAATCAACATATTCACGACTTAGCGCGCGCTAACAAAGTGTTGGTGAACGTGGTGGACAATACGCCGCTTTGCCAATTCATCACCCCCTCTATTGTTGACCGCTCTCCTATCGTTATTGCTATGAGTAGTGGTGGTGTAGCGCCTGTTTTGCTTCGTTATTTACGTCAAAAGTTAGAGACTGTACTGCCTGCTAACTTAAGTCGACTTGGCGCATTTTCTGAAAAATTCCGCGAAAAAGTAAAACAAACGCTTAATGGCGTTACCGCTCGTCGATACTTTTGGGAAGACGTGCTCGATGGTGACATTGCTGAAATGGTAGAAAAGGGCCAAGACAGCAAAGCCGATGATGCATTCGAATTAGCACTGCAAGCCGCGGCTCAGGACAAAAAAGTAGAAGGGCAAGTGTATTTGGTTGGAGCAGGTCCTGGCGACCCCGATCTTCTTACCTTTCGCGCCTTGCGCTTAATGCAAAAGGCCGACGTGGTAGTCTATGATCGCTTAGTATCGCCGCAAATTCTTGAGCTTGTACGCCGTGACGCTGAGAAAATCTACGTGGGTAAGGCCAAAAGCAATCACACGCTTCCTCAAGACGATATTAACCAACTAATGGTTGATGAAGCTAAAAAAGGCAATCGTGTGGTGCGTTTAAAAGGCGGCGACCCATTCATATTTGGACGTGGTGGAGAAGAAATTCAAACACTTATTCAGCACGGCATCGACTTTCAGGTAGTTCCCGGCATAACCGCCGCAAGCGGGGCGTCTAGCTATGCTGGCATTCCACTTACTCATCGCGATCACGCACAGTCTGTGGTATTTGCCACCGGTCACCTAAAAAATGGCACTATCGACCTCAACTGGCCTGCCCTTGCACAGAAAAATCAAACCGCTGTGTTTTATATGGGTTTGACAGGCTTGCCGATTATCTGCGAAAAGCTCATTGAACACGGTCTTGATGCCAATACGCCTATCGCTTTAGTTCAATCGGCGACTACCGAAAAGCAGGCGGTACTAACAGGCACGCTGAGCAATATTGTGGCTAAGCAAGAAGAGGCGCAATTACAGCCTCCTACACTTATTATCGTCGGTTCAGTTGTTAGTTTACGTGACGAACTAAACTGGTACCAATAATCCCTTCCTGCCCCTTTGTGTAAATAAAGGGGCTCTGTACCAGCTTTCCGCTTAAGAACGTCGGCTTCTACTTACCTCCTCTTCAACATTGCTCTGCCGCAATTTCCCAACCGACTACCAACATCTGCCCCAGTAATTTCCCTGTGTATTATTGGCAATAAACAATGCTGCCTGCACTCGTAGTTAATTGCGTTATTTCCTGACTACCGACTAATTATGTAAACGTTTCCACTTACATTTAAGCCTCATTTAATATACATTTAAGAAAAACCAAATCGTTAACATTTTGTTTTCATAAAGTAGGCTTTGGGAAAAATATGCATCAAGCGAATAGCCCCCTTCGTCGTATTGTTGTTGTAGGTGGTGGTGCCGCTGGCTGGTTAACCGCTTCAATCATCGCTGTAACGCACAAGCACGATGACAATATTAGTGTCACTTTAGTTGAGTCACCAGATGTCAGTATATTGGGTGTAGGCGAAGGGACGTGGCCTACTATGCGCAGTACGCTTCTTAAAATTGGTATCAGTGAAGAAACCTTTTTAGCCCAGTGCAATGCGTCTTTTAAGCAGGGTACCAGTTTTCACAATTGGCGCTCAGACACCATTGAACATCAGTACTACCACCCTTTCAGCCTGCCATTTAGGTACTTTGAAAGCGACGTAGCAGCATGGTGGCAAAGCTACGCAGCAGAGCAAGATTTTGCACATGCCGTATGTTCCCAGGCCGCATTATGCGACCACCATCTCGCCCCCAAGCAGCGTCAAACGCCTGCGTATGCTGGCATTGCAAACTATGGTTATCACCTTGACGCAAACAAGTTTGCAGCCTTACTTCAAAAGCACGCGACAACAGTTTTAGGTGTTCAACATATTGTGGATCATGTGGATGATGTGGTTGGCTCATCTTCAGAACCTATTGCTGCAATAGTGGGGCGTGAACACGGCAATATTACTGGTGATCTATTCATAGATTGTACAGGCTTTGCGGCAAGGTTAATTGGTCAGCACTATGGTGTCCCCTTAACATCATGCTCCAACGTACTGGCCAACGATAGTGCTATCGCAATCCAAGCTCCCTACATTGACAGCTCAGTTGATATTGCCTCTACCACACACTCAACAGCTCAAGACAGTGGCTGGATTTGGGATATTGGTTTGCCTTCGAGAAAAGGTGTGGGATACGTGTATAGCTCGGCGCATTGCAGTGAAGATGAAGCAAGAGCAACACTGGAGACCTACTTAAAGCACGACAAAAAAACCGCTGATGTGGATGTTAGCAAAGCGAGAAAGATCACATTCTCACCGGGCTACCGTAAAACGCTTTGGGTAGAGAATTGTGTCGCCATCGGCACATCTGCTGGCTTCCTAGAACCTTTGGAAGCGTCGGCGCTTGTCATGATTGAATTATCTGCCACCCACATAGCAAAACAACTGCCTAGAACATATAAAGAATGCCAAGCGGCTGGTCGACAGTTTAATCAGGCTTTCGAAAAAAAATGGGAAAGAATAGTCGACTTCCTAAAGCTTCATTATGTGTTGAGTGAACGTGAAGCTTCTGCTTACTGGCGTGATATGCGGAACCAAGAGAGCTGCTCCACCCAGTTACAAGATTGGCTAACCCTGTGGAAAAGCCGCAGCCCTATTTCATCTGATTTTGAACTTCGTGAGGAATTGTTCCCCGCGGCCAGCTATTTGTTTGTTCTATACGGCATGGGATTCAGGTCGCAGTACAATGATGTCTATCAAGCCAATTTGCACACTCCTGAACAGCGGCAGGCCTACGCAAAACATGTACAAAGTATTCAGCAACAACTCAGTGGTTTACCCACTAATCGACAGTTTTTGAATCAAGTAGCACAATCCCAAGGTCTCTCAATGCACTATTGACGACCTCTGCTAGGGTAATGGGCTGGCACGACCCAAGGCAAAGGCTTCAAAATAGCCTTTGCCTTGTTTTTTTCATTTTCACGCGCATACTCACAAAATGAGTGATCAATTATTGAGTTAACCCAACGATAACAATGAAGCTTCATACTTCCTCGAAAAAAAAGAACATTTGGCGCTTTATTAGCAAGGTAACGAGATACCTTGGTCTTGCTACGATCCTTGTGGTTTTCCATGTTCAGCATGCGCTCTCTGAACAACTCGAGTTCAAAAGAAAGAAGACTGATACCGGCTTGCAGTTCTATTACGAATGGATTGACGGTGCGAAGCAGCGACATAACCTCAGGTTTGAAATTCCCTTTGAGTCAATTGAAGATTTGCCGCTCAGGCAGACAAATTACAAGCCCAAAATAGCACAGCGACACGTGACTGTTGCGTTGACCAAAGCAGCAAAGGCTATCGACCCCAAGGACGCAAAAGTAACAATCAAGCCCTTGAGAGAAGCCATTAATATTAAAGTGTCGGGGACTGACGAAGAGAAAATAGAAGACGTTCAAGCGCATTTACGTGACGTACAGCAAAACGCTTACGATAGCTACTTGCATGAACATTACTTCACGCGCTTTACGACCATATTTAACCAAAGTGCCATAAAGCCAGATCACCTGCGTTACATCTCTGAGTCAGTAAAACCTTTGGTGTCCGTTTCTCAAGCGTTTTACGAGAAAGTTGCGTCTGAGTCAGATTCTAGAGCCTATTTTTCTTTAATTCTCAGTTGGCTGCAAAGCATCCCTTACGACACGTTAGAAGATAGAGTAGTGAGTAATGGCTCTGGGTATGCGCCGCCCATAAGTGTGCTTATGCAGAACCTAGGGGACTGTGACAGTAAAGCAGTGTTAGCGTCTTCAATGGTAAGAGCTTTTTTACCCACTACAAAGATGATTGTACTTTACCTGCCCAACCATGCCTTGCTTGGAATTGCATTAACCCCCATGGCAGATGACCGAACCATAGAGCACGATGGCGACGTTTACGTGCTCTATGATCCTACGGGTCCGGCACTCATTCCTTTCGGGCAAGTATCCGAAGATACAGAGCGCAACATTGTGACCGGGCGCTACCAGGTAGAAGTAGTAGAGTAAGTTTCATCTACATTTGCCTGTTATTCCCTGAATAGAACATCACTTCATTGCCAATCACACTGTTGGTAGATTTATCGATAATAACAAAGCTAACAGATTGCATGGTATTAGCCATTGGCGACAATGCTTCAACTGAAAACGGCACATTTCGCTTTTCGCCTGGTGCTACGTTTATAGTCGGTACGTTAATAAGCTGCATATCTGATGGCGTTTCTATAGCAATTTCATAGGTTTTGGCCACGCGGGATTTATTTAAAACGGTTAACGTATAAGTGTTTTCAATGTGTCCCGCGTTGTTCTCTCTGTAAAGCGCGTTGCGGTCACGGCTAATTGAAGCTTCGAAGTCCTGCCTGTCGATAGCCCACTCGCCCATTGCGAGCAGTATGGCAATGATTGCGGCGCCGTAAAGATAGTTAGTGAATTTACGCCCCGAATTTCTGCCGGCTCGCGAAAAATTGATAAGTTTGAGTGGATAGCCAAATTTGGCCATGACCTTGTCGCATGCGTCAATACACAGGCCACAGTTAATGCACTCGTACTGAATTCCTTCACGAATATCGATGCCTGCTGGGCAGACTTGAACGCATAAATTACAATCCACACAATCGCCCAAGTCTTTGTGCTGTGAAAAACGCTTCCTTGGTCCGCGACTTTCTCCTCTGGTTTCGTTGTAAGTAACCAATGACGTACTGTTATCAAACATCGCAGCTTGAAAGCGAGAATAGGGGCACATGTGCGTGCACATTTTCTCTCGAAGCCAACCGGCATTGGCATAAGTGCAAACGGCAAAGAACATTGTCCAGCCTGAAATTAACGCAGGCGCAGAGAACGTAAAAAACTCCGTATATAGACGAGATGCCGGATAGAAATAAGACATAAAAACCAGCGCAGTAATAAGGCTCAATACCAACCATGCACTGTGTTTTGCCCCCTTTACGACTACTTTTGTTAGTGAGCTAGGCTGCTTATCTAAAGCCTTGCTTTGATTGTGCGTACCTTCAATACGGCGCTCTACCCAATTGAAAGCGAGAGTCCATACGGTTTGAGGGCAAGTAAAGCCACACCATACTCGCCCGTAATGACGGGTGACTAAAAACAAAACAAAAGCCGCAAGAATAAACAGAAAGGCAAAAATCATGAGGTCTTGTGGATACAACACCCATGTAAAAAGCGTGAGGGTTTGACGCCCCACATCAAACAAAATCGCCTGCTGTCCTTGGTATTGAATAAAGGGGAGCGCAACAAACAGCGTCACTAATACTACATTCAAGTATCGACGTATTTTTTGAAAGTGCCCAGTTTCCTCACGGATATAGATTTTTTTGCTTTCTACGGGTGTACAAGCAATGATGTCTTCTTGCCGAATTTTAACTGCCGTCATTAGCTTTCTCCGAAAATTTTGCGCTAATGGTAGGGATTTAAGGCCGTTAAAATAGAAACAGATTAGGGCTTTCTTTATAGATCAGTTGCAATAGATTTTAAGGCGCAGATATTTAAGGCGTAAATATTTAAGGCGTAGGCTTTGAAGTCGCAGATTTTTAAGGTGGATGTTTTTCTTATTTCAAACCTGCACCCTATACATAATGTGCAAAAACTACGGTTTGCGTTACACAGAGTGATAACGCGTTATTTATGAAAGACTTTTTATAAATAGCGAAAGCTTAAGCAGTTGATTGCGCTTCGCTTCATTCAGAGCAAACGATGCATTTAAACGAAAACAATGGTTAAACTCATTGGTTAAGCTAAACAGTTTTCCTGGCGCAATGGTGATGTGTAAACGCAACGCTTCTTTATAAATAGCCATTGCATCAACATGCCCCCGGCATTCCACCCACAAAAAATAGCCGCCGCTATGTGTATGAATAGTCGCAACGTCTGATAGAAGGTCGGTAAGCAGCGCCGTTATCGTCTTCTTACGAGCGATGAGTTTTTTTCGCAGCTGCTTTAAATGAGACTCGTAATTTTTTGTGGATAAATAGTCTACAAGCGCAAGCTGTATCGGCGCACTGGTTGCCAATGTACTCATAAGCTGCTGTTTTTGTATTTCAAGGGCACGCTTACCTGCGGCGACCCACCCTATTCTGTACCCTGCCACTAAAGACTTGGAGAACGATGAACACAACATGCTATCTCCCTCTTTCATAAAATGCTTAATTGGCAGAGGTGGACGCTTATCAGCATAAAGCTCGGCATACACATCATCTTCAATAAGGGCAACATTATACTTATCCAGTAACGCGGCCACCTGCTGTTTTTGACCGTCACTCAATGAGTATCCAACAGGATTTTGAAAGTTGCTCATAAGCCAGCAGGCTTTCACATTATGATTTTTAAATGCGCGCTCAAGTGCAGCTACATCCAGGCCAGTGTTGGGTGATACCGTTACAGTAATCGCTTTTAGACCTAAACGTTGAAGCGCCTGCAGCGTTCCGTAAAACACCGGCGACTCGACCACCACCCAGTCTCCTGGTGTGGTGCATGCCTGCAAACTCAAGTTCAGCGCCTCTAGCGCACCAGCGGTAATAATGATTTCATCAGGCGATATATTCACGCCTTTGGCGGCATAGCGCTTAGCGATGATTTTTCTAAGGTCCAGGTTACCTGGAGGCAAATTATCCATGGCGCTGGTCAAGGAAATTTGCTGGGCGGCAGCTGCAATAGACTTATTTAAATGTTGCCTTGGATAAAGGCTTGGGTCGGGGTAAGCAAATCCTAAACTGAACATGTGGGGGTCGCGAGAGGCCTGCAGCACTTCATATACAAAGTCGTTAATGCTGACGGCTTCTGTGGCCTGTACACGTTCTTTTGAGGCATTGCTCGCTTTAGCTGTTACCAGAAAGCCCGAACGTTCTTGGGAGCTTACTATGCCTTGGCTTTCTAACATCTGATAGGCGTGCAGCACTGTCATTAGGCTGAAGCCTGTTTGTGCTGCCTGTTTGCGAAGCGATGGGAGCTTTTCATTTTCTACCCACACGCCGCGCTCAATCTGCTCTTTAAGTTGGTGAGCTAAAACTTCGTATTTAGCCACGTTATACTCCGATAGTTCCCACCAGCGGAGTATAACAGTGAGGACAGTAT
>CEVQ01067242.1_pt1 | contig 25682 bp, 17 predicted proteins | sample 356551 | NCBI WGS metagenome assembly CEVQ01 (sample SAMEA2623756, study PRJEB7988) | marine metagenome | biome: marine biome (ENVO:00000447); feature: mesopelagic zone (ENVO:00000213); material: "saline water (ENVO:00002010), including plankton (ENVO:xxxxxxxx)" | depth 250 m | reverse complement strand
AGCGAAGGCCGGCGAGCCCCGGACCGGAAGGGCGGCGCTGCAGGCGCAGACACTCAAGTCGGGGACCGTTGGTGCCCTGAATACCGAGCGCCCTGAGGAGGAGATTACTGAAGACGACCCTGAGCCGCAAGCCAAGACGCAGGTTACCGGAATGAGTACGATGGCTGATGAGCAGGCCATAACCGAACCAAAGGCCCCCGGGTTTCTCTCTAGGATGTCCAATTCCATCAACAGCAGAATGGACGCATCTGCCCAGCGCCGTTTGGAGAAGCGCTCCGTCAAAGCGGCGGCCAAGAAGGCCCCGGCGAAAAGCGACTCGGACTCTCAATGGGCGGCTCCACCCGCATCGTCTCTGGCCCGCTCAGTCGTCTCCTGTGCCTCCTGCGGGGCACTGAACAACTCGGGTGCACCCTACTGCACCTCATGCGGCGACTTCCTCTCCTGAAGGGAGGGGTTGAAAACGGTCGACCAAGAGCCCGCGACAGGTGAGCCCATGGCAGGCAAGCGCGACTACTACGAGGTACTGGGAGTCTCTAAAGACGCCACCGACGCCGATATCAAGAGGGCATTCAGATCGCTCGCGAGGCAGCACCACCCTGACAAGAACCCCGGAGACGACGAATCTGAGAAGCGATTCAAGGAGGTCCAGGAGGCGTATGCAGTCCTCTCTGACGTGGATGAGCGCAGGAAGTACGACATGTTCGGCCATGACCAGCCTGGTGGGTCTCCATTTGGTCCCGGTGGTTTCCAAGGTATCAACATCAGTATCGACGATATCTTCGGAGGAGGCATCGAGGGCATATTCAGCCAACTCTTCAGCGGAACCAGAGGAACTCGGAGAGGCCGTGGTCAGGATCTCTTAGTGCGCCACAAAATCCCCTTTGAAGCCGCGATGGAGGGGCTTGAGGACGAGATTGAGATTGACGTTCTGAAGGTCTGTACGAAGTGCGACGGCATCGGCTCGGAGAGCCAAGATGGAGTTCGTGAGTGCCCCACTTGCGATGGCAGAGGACGACTCCAGAGAATCGAGAGAGTAGGGCCATTCACCAAGCAGGTCGTATCGGACTGCCCGGCCTGTGACGGCGAGGGCAGGATAGTACAGGACCCCTGCTCTGGTTGCCGGGGATATGGCAGAGCCAGCCAGTCCAAGCAGGTTAGGTTCACGGTCCCAGCAGGAGTCTCAAGCGGCACTAGGCTCCGGATGAGGGGGCACGGAGAAGCTCCGAAAGGCAACAGGGGAGACTCAGGCGACCTCTACATACAGATCGAAGTAGATTCACACCCGTGGTTTGAGAGAGACGGCCCAGACCTGCTCATGGCCCTGCCCCTCGGTTACGTCGACTTGGTCCTCGGCACTGACATTGAGATTTCTCATATTGATGGGAAACCACTGACCATTAAAGTCCCAGCAGGCTCGAAACCCGGCGAGACTCTGACGATAGCCGGACGCGGATTGCCTGGGGGCAGGGGCCGCCGTGGAAGGGGCTCAGTCACAGTACTTCTCAAATTAGATATGCCAAGCAAGATCCCGCGTGGCCTTAGGAAGAGTTTGGAGAGTATGCGTGAGGAGATAGGCACGGACATGGATTCGCTTCAGGACCTCATTAGGGAAGAGGCCAGGAATCGTCGCAGAGGCTGATAAACAGGCTAGTCACTCCAGTCAAGAACTCTGCTGGGTACAGCTGCCAGCGGCTGATCTCCAACCAGACCAGAGAGCTGAAATCCTAGGCTGGAGGGGCTCCCTTCCAGAGTCAGGCTGAGGAACATTTTGCTGTCTGCCGGCATCTTATCGAGGAATATTTCGTCCCCTTGGAAGAGGTGGCTTGGGGAGACTGCGGCTATTCCGACCTTTGCCCCTTCTGGTGCGTGGACCCTCATTGCGGCGAGTTCCCAAGGCTCGTCAGCCACTCGTATTCCCAAGAGCAGTGTTGCATCGCCTTCGCTGATTCGCCAGACGCAGATTTCAATCTGCTCGGTCATATGTCGCAGTAATGGCTCACCCCAGTCCTGCACGACCGCCCTCCACGGACTGTCGCCCATCTGCCGAAGGGCATATTCGACCTCGTTTTCGTTGACTATCTCCTCGGCTAGAGCCTCAGCCAGCCTCTCACGCAGGCGGCGAAGCCTGCGACGCTCATGCTCCTCTATATCAGAGGCGAGAGGAGCACCGCTGAATATCGCCCCCCTGTTCCACCATATCACCAGTAACAATGGAGAGAGCAGGAAGATTCCCGCAAAGATGTAGAAGTCCTTAGCGCGGTAGGACAAGTCCAGATATTCCCCTCCATCAGGTTCGTAGGGCCCGTTGTAAGGCAGAGAGAAATGGTATTCGACAGTCTGATTCGTATCTCCTATCTCGATTACCAAGGCGTGGGTTCCGGTAGGCACTATCATCATCGAGCCGTCAGTGGAGTTCTCAACATCCCCCGTCTCCTGATTGAGAGTCAGAAGCCGGTATGACGCCGCTGAGTCACCTATCGTGTCGACGCGTACGTACGAACCATTCTCCTCGGTGATGTTGAATGCGAAAACATCGACGAAGTCCCCCGGTCCGAGGTTGCCTTGGAACGAGGGCGGGCCGAGAGTCAGTACCTGCCACCATTGGTCCAGTTCGCCTGGTGCCCAAATGATGTCAGGAGCGTCCCCGACGAGCGAACCATCGCCAGAATCGTCGGTCTTCAGGTAGATGCCCCATGCTACCACTTCAACAGAAGTAATCCTGAATTCGATCGATTCTGTCTGTTCAGTGGTCTGGAACGAATCGGGACATGAATGTGCGTTTTGAGTAACGACGACTGTCGAACCATCTCGCTCATGGAGCACGATGTCCATATCCACGACCCCTTGATTGCCCGTGAACATGCAATTTGGTTCGATGCGCATCTTGGGCCCAGAATCGATTAGCAATGAGTCACCTTCATGATCCCCGCCGGCGATGTGCCCGTAGTAGTGGAGCGAGGAATGACCATAGAAGGGAAGGGGATTGCCATGAGTCCACGGGTTACTCAATTCGCCGCCCCCGGGAGCCTCCGTATCATCGTCAAAGCGTATGACTTCAAATTCGTAAGGAGAATAGTCAGCTTCAGTAGCGTGAACCAAGCGGAGCCATAGTTCTCCTTCCGGAGGGTAGTCGAAGTAATGGGATTCGAGCTCATCAGAAGAGATGCTTTCGAGAAGAATCTTGGAATCCGTGTTTCTCTGCCATATCTCCATGTTAATCTCTTCCGGCCCTCTCAGGCTGTTGAGAAGCATAACATCACCCACGTCGCCCACCACGCGCAATGCGTCCTTGTCGCTCAGGTTCTCTAGCGCGCCGACGTAGAGCACACCCTCTGATAACAGGTCGATTGCGCCGCAGAAGTGCAACTGGCACGGCGAAGCAGTATCGATCTGAGGGTACTCCCCCTGTGCACCAGGGGGTGGTACGATGTTAGGTAGGTCGTCGTACTCTGTCCAGTCCTCCTGCCAACTCATCACCACTTCGAGGTCGAGGTGAGTCACATCCGTACCGTCCTCGGCCAGCAACGTCCAAGAGATGTTTTCGTCGACCCAGCCCGCCCACTGGACGTGATGGGAGTCAGAATGACTCGTCTCATTGGCGTTTGCTGTAACAATGAGTTCCATTCCCGGGCAACTAACCTCAGTACACGTCACGCTGATCCAAACCGGCCCGCTAGTGTTGAATGAATCATCACGCAGGATTATCTGGTCGTCATCCTGCGCCGTAGTGCAGATGCTGAACGCAGAAAGAGTCAGAACCACTGCCAAGAGCCACGTTCGCACGCCTTGCACGTATCCGCCGACCCGGCTTCACCTTAGAATCCTTCAAGCGAACCGCGTCAGTGCGACGCGCTATGCCCGAGCGACCGCTGGCCCGAGGTGTTGCCGCACGTCACCGATTCGGCAGGTTGATGTCGCTTGGAGACAGGAATCATCCCTCAGCATGGACTCCGGGGCTGGTATTGGGTCCGCGGGACCCCGAAATACCCCTCGCGTTGGCCCCTTTTACAAGCCTCAGGGAGGGAAACTCCCTACCTGCCGAAATCACCCTTTCGACACGTGCCAACCTGTGCTACCCATTCGACTCTGAGGACACTTGGGAGGCGGCTGAGGGCCTAGTTCTCCCTCCAAGCCTCGCTGAGGCTGACTCGGGTGAGTTCGGGAATGGCGCGCAGGTACTCCCTGTGTCGTGGCAGACGATGCACCACGACCAGAGCCTCAACGATACCGAACTTGAACCATCGGTGGTGGTCTTGGTAGACGCGCCGCAACTGACTAAGCGACCGGGTATGCTCGTCGATGCACTCGACGCGCTGAGAGTGAGATTCCCTACATCGCTGCTATGGACCCCCGGAATCGGCGGCCCCGACAACTGCGCCATGCTAGTTTGGATGGGAGTGGATCTGTTCGATCTGGCACGTTCGAGACACGCTTCCTCGTTAGGCATCCTCCTATCTGAAGACGGACCTAGGGAAGTTGAGGAGACTGCGAGTGAGAGCGCGGATATGGATGCTCAGTGCGCAGCTTGGACCCGCGCCCTCGCAGCCACTAGGGCTGCTATCAGGAACGGCTCGCTGCGTGAGCTCGCCGAGCGTCAGAGCACCTCAAGCCCCCGCTCGGTAGAACGACTGCGTCGTCACGATGCAAAGATGAGGAGGTACGACGGTGGACGCGCCGGTTTGGCAAGAGTAGTAGGCAGTGAGCACACTCTTAGATGCCATACCTACATCAGCCGCGACGACCCGCTCATACACGATTGGCGCAACAGGGTCGCCGACCAGCACGAGCCTCCAGAGCATCAGCGCGACGCGCTCGTCCTGCTGCCGTGCTCGGCCACCAAGCCTTACAGAATCTCTCAGAGCCACAAGAAGTTTCTCAGGTCTCTGCAGTCTAACGGAATTCATCAGGTAATGGTCACGGCCCCTTTGGGGCTGGTGCCCCGAGAATTGGAGGAGATATGGCCCGCGGCTAACTACGACATACCGGTGACCGGCGATTGGGACTCCGACGAGATTACTGTGATTCGCGGCATGGTCACACGCTTGGTGACGAGAGTAGGGTATTCGAGAATCATCAACCACTCCGGAGTCGCAATTGAGATTGAAGGCACTGAAGTCGTCGACACTCGAAATGGCGATTCTGCCGGCTCGCAGGAGGCGTTGGAGCGCTTGAAGTCGGAAGTAAACCGCGCCGCTGATGACCTGAATTTACCGAATCCTAAAACAGGTCATAACAGACTGGCTCAGTTGCGGGCTTTGTCTCGATTCCAGCATGGTACCGACGTTTGGCTCAAAGACGCCTCCGTCCTAGGCCGCCCACCGATATTTACCATCAAGAAGGAAGGGGTGCAGATCGCGCAGTGGAATCCACGCACAGCCCGCTTCGCCTTCTCGAAGTCCTGCCTACCATTGCTTGCCTCCTGCAACGCGCTACCCCGGGTATCTCTCAAGACCGGTGTTGATTGGCGCGGGGACTTGTTTTCAACAAATGTCGAGAGCGCTGAGGAAGGAATCAGAGCAGGTGACGAGGTTCTGGTCATGCAAGACGGTGAGCTGGTGGGTTCGGCACGTGCCGAGGCACCCGGGTGGGAGTGGCCCAATGGCCCCGGCAGACTGGCCCGCGCACAGCACCGCCTGTGAGATCCACCCTACGGGTGGGTTTGCGTAGCGATTAAAGAGGGAGAGCAGGTCGGCCGGATTCCTGAGGTAGTCGGAATGGCACGTATGCACAGTGGCGGAAAGGGTCGCAGCGGTTCCAACAAGCCTAGTGTGAGTGAGGCCCCAGTATGGTCGGCCACCGACAAGAAGGAAATCGAGGATCTGATAGTCAGCCTCGCTCAGGATGGAAACTCGACCGCTATCATCGGGACAATCCTGCGTGACCAGCATGCAGTCCCTGATGTCCGCTTAGTCACCGGAGAGAGAATCTCGCAAACTCTTGCTCGAAATGGCATCTCACTTAGGTACCCTGAGGATATGATGAACCTCATGCGGCGGGCTTTGAGCCTTATCGACCACCTCGCAGGAAACCGCAAGGATTTGCACAACCGCCGCCAACTCGAGCTCTGCGAGTCGAAGATTCGACGTCTTGCTAGATATTACAAGAGCAAGGACCAACTCGATGAAAATTGGGTCTACAAACGCGACCAACTGCGACTGATGGTCGAGTGATTCTTGCGTAGGGGATTTGAACCTCGACTGCACAGGCCCCTTAATGCGCGCGCTCCTCGAGCTCGAACCGTTCGCTTCCGTTGCTGATGTTCTCTCACAGGCTGCAGATGAGTTGCGTAGTTGCAACGAGACTATCCTCCTGCTCGCAGCCCCCTCTCTTCCCGGCGCTCTGGCTATCGCACCCATAGAAGCGGCTCTGGTCGATGCAGGCCTGCCGTACCGACGTCGATTCAGACTCGAGGCCCCTGCCAAGGGGTCATGGGTGCATATCCTCGGTCCCGCTGAAGAAAGTGGCCCCCGACTATCCTCAGGCCCCCCGCAACTCACTCTGGCTAGCATTGTCGTAGACGGCCTGACCGGACATCAGGGCGATGCTCGGAAGGGGCCACTCACTGCAGTGGCTCAGGCGCACGCTCTGGCTCAGGCGATATGTCCAGGGGGCTCGAGAGTGCACCGACTCAGGCCTTGGGTGATTTCGGGCAATTGGCTCCACTCTTCTTTGGATACCACTTACGACCCGGTCTTCACAGCCCTGCGGGACGCTTTGGTCGAGGATGGATCGATACGAGTTGTCCCTCTACCAGAGGTACCTGAGCCCAACGTCAGCGCAAATTCGTGGATTGACCAGAACGCGCTCGACGCGGTCGCCTCACGATGGGTCACATTGGATATCGAAGGCCGGGCACGCGCCCTCTCTCACCTGATGCGCCCCGCCCTCTCTCGCTCCACTCCATCCACAGCGAGACTTGAGGAAATCGGCTGGCATTGCGTGCTGGGACCTGGTTGGTCCACCGATCTGTCGGGGCAGATATCATCTGCGGCCGGGCTGTGGAAGGAGAATCCCGCCGCAGTAGCAGCGGGGAAACTGGTTGACTCGCTTCTTAGAAGCGGCCAGAAATGATTATTCTTCCACTCTAAGCATACTCTTGCAGTTGGGGCATTCCAGCCTCAGAGGGCGTACGTCAGATTCCACAGGAACAGAGGTTCCACAGGCTGGGCAATCTATGTGTGGACCTCCTTTGCGCTTGCTAATCAGTTGCATAGTCTCCTGTTTCGGAGAGACTAGAGCAACGGGGAACACCAGTAGCACGGAAGACAAAACCACACCGAGCACTATCGGCATCGGAAGCCCGAGAACATAGATCACTAAGGCCAGACCACCTAGGGCGACTACGGTTACCAAGGCGGGAACACTCGCTCTCTTCTTCGTCAGGGACATGCCCAGTCCGAGGGCGAGTGAGAGTATCAAGACACAGAACATCGCACCGAACAGAGAGCTGAACATGGTGTTGCCTGAAGGTTGGAACTCCAGTCTGAAATCCAATTCCGGATCGAGTTCTGGCTGGTCGATGGTGATCACTTCGACAATTAACCATCGTCGGTGAGAATACTCGATTTCATCGGCAGAGACGGCACCTAGGTCCTCCAGCATGGTGGCTCTGATTTCCGCATCCAGATCAACTTCGGTCCAGTACTCCTCAAGCGAGGAGCGCACGAAGGTCTCGACCAGAACCTGCCTCTCGCCGCTTTCGGTGCTGTAGGAAGTTTCGATGACGATGTCTATGGCATCGGCGCTGAATGCCCTCGTGCCGCCCATATCGATGATAATCTCGGTCGGCCCGAGGTCGATCGGATTAACTCCGACAATTGCCTCGACTTCGAGTGAGAGGCCGTTAGACAAGAATGAGCGCATGTTAGATGCAGAACCGGTAAGATGTCCCTGCAGCGCGAGGAGTTCGGAATCATCGACCCTACCATTGTGCTTGTCCGCAGATGGCACCGAGTCGGAGTACGAGTTGAGGTTGCGCCACCAACTGTTGGAACTGAGACTCTGATTGCCGATGTTGTCTAAACCCCAGCGCATCCACTGAGACATCGCTCCGTCGAAACTGATTATGACCTCGCGATCTATCTTGTATCCGTCCCACTTCGCCTCGATGTCGAGTTCCAGTGAGGAGCCACCGGTTCGTAGTGGTTCGTTCGCCGGATACCAGCCTCCGGTGTTGCCGGTGTCCTCGCCGATGGTGATTTCATGGGTGCGACTGGTATCGATTCGCAATCCGCTCTGTGGTATGAGGTTGAAGTCTACACGTACACTGCCCCCTTCTGAGGTCTCCGGCACCTCCCAAACGAAAGTCACTTCAACCCCGTTGTCCAGTCCCGTCGCTATCGGCATCTGGCTGACATCGGCGTTTTGCACCGCAATACCCCCGGTCGAACCAGACCACATGCGGTCATCGAAGCCTGATGTGAGGACGATGGGGAAGTAGACCAGCCGCCCGAGGACGCTCGCATCCTTCATTTCGATGTCAACCAGAGGGAATCTCATCGAGACGTGTGCGTCGTGTTCCTCTGAGCCCCAGAAGAATCTGATTCCGGCCTCGTCTCCAGGCTGTGCGAACATCAGGCTTCGAACAGTCAGAGTGAGTTCAATCAAATCACCGTCGCGCACCTCTCCCTGGTCGACTTCCACGGTGATCTGTAATTCACCAGAACCGGCAAGATACGGGTCGATACCGGAAGTACCCTCGTAGAAAGAGCCACCAATCTTCACCTCTAGGGTCGAGTTGATGGTCACGCCGACGGCACCCTCGACAGTATAGGGGATCCAAAAGTCCCAGCTAGCGTTGGGGTAACTGCCTTCAATGCCCCAGACTACGCCCCATGTGCCAATATTAATCTCGCCGAGGATAGAAGGAGTAACCAAAGTCGACTCGGAATCATCCACATCTTCCTCCAAGTCCCCCTCGAACGGCGAGAGCGTCCCGACATCAGCCTCGCCCATCAGGTAGAGGTTGAAGTCGGTGGAGTTGCAGCACGTAACCTCATCCTGAGCGACTACCGTCATCGGGGACATGCTCATGGCCAGCATCAGCGCCACCAGAGCAAGGGCGCCGGGCCCGCGTCGATGCGACATCAGTCCTCGTGGCCGGCCAGTCTCCCTTGAATCCGCCGCCTCACGGGACCACACTCGCGCGGTTCGCGTGGGCGGCGCCGTAGGCGCCGAACCGACCTATCTATGTAGCCAAAGAAGGCTTGCAGGGCCGTTTTCAGGTAGTTCCTCAAGTTTGGCAAAACCAACCCTTTCGAGTTGGTAGACCTTTCCGACTTCCAACTCAAAGTCCTCTAGCAGACCCCTCTCGGAGATTATGGTACCATCCTCGGGCCGATGCAGTTTGGCTTCACGTCCCATCTCAAGGGGCAGCCAATGTACTACGGGTCGGTTGTCCGACCTACCGTAAGACTCGACCGCTGCTGACTCTCCAGACACCCTGATGTCCGCATACTCCTTCAGTCGAATGCTGCCGACCGCAGCATCAGCGACCTGGACAGCAACTGAATCTCCCAAGTTCCATTCACGGAAACCCTCAACAGTGCCGTCGGGGTGCTTCTGTACGGAAACCCGCGAGCCTGGATTGCCTGTGGCTGAGTTGCTGTCTAAGGACAATATCACCGGCTCACGGACGAAACTGCGTCGCTCGGTTGAGGAGTCGATTCGCTTGGCGTTGAATGCCTCGATTGTCTGCATGGAGATCGAGATATCCTTCTGGGTTAATCCTAGATCGATCCAGAAGTCCCGGAGCGATTGCGCCGTGAACCCCCTCCTCCGAAGCGCCCGAAGAGTAGGCAGGCGGGTATCGCCCCAGCCAGAGTGTTCTCCGGCTTCTATCGAGGCGCGCATACCAGAAGTGGAAAATCCGCCGAACTCGTGGACCTTTACACGTCCCCAGTACAGCGGTTCTGGATAAGTCCATCCGAAGTGTTCGTAGAGCAGAGTCTGCTTGCGCGTGCTATCCATCAGATCCTTACCTCTGACGATGTGTGTCACTCCCTGCTCGTGATCTTCGATGGCACTCTGAAAGTCGAGCAGCGGCCACACCTTGTAGCGATCACCGACCATCGGATGAGGGGCGTGCTGAATCCTCAGGGCAGGCCAGTCGCGTAGAGCCGGGTTAGGCAGAGTCATTTCCGTCCTCACCCTGACCACTGCATCACCTTCCTCCATCTCTCCAGCGTTCATCGCCTTCCAGTCGGACAGGCTTTCAGTGGCATCCTTATCCCTGCAGGGGCAGTTCTGCTTGTTCTCGCGTAGATTCTTGAACGACACCGAACTACAGCGGCATACATAGCCGAAACCTCCGGCAATCATCCTCTCTGCATACTCAAGGTAGACCGGCATCCTATCACTGGCGCGGATAACGATGTCGGCCGGGTTTCCTGCCAGCCATTCGTACTCGTCAGCGATCCAGTCATATGCATCAGCAATCGGCGGCTTGACCTTGGTGTCTGTGTCATCGAAGCGTAGCACCACTTTACCATCGTACACTCTCGCGTACTCGGAGTTGATTGCAACGCCTCTGGAATGCCCCAGTGTCAGCGGCCCGTTAGGATTGGGTGCGAATCTCAGGATGACGCCTTGGGAAGTGTCGCCTGGCAATTCCCTCAACCCTACGGCCTTCTGATGCTTCTCACGATTGAGCGCCTCTGGAGCAGCCTGCTCGAGCTCGGCTCGCACAGCGCCCACCCCCTGGCTCGCCGCTAGTGAGTTTGCAGCAGCCACTTCGACATCTACTAGGGGCATTAGTTCGCTAGCCATCTGACGCAAATCCCCGCGCTCAGAAAGCAATCTACCTAGCACGCTGCTGGACCGTCCCTCTCCGCCGTACTCAACCGCGTTCTGCAGAGCGTACTTGCGTACAGTCGAGACGATATCGGGGTCCCAATCGGCGGAATCGGCCATGATATCCGTAGAGACCGCCGAAAAGCAGCATTTCACGCTTCGTGTGCTGACCACTCGTCGAGCGACGATTGAACGGTGGCTGCCTCGTCGGCAGACCTCACTGGAACTGGACCTTCGTGGAACTCTTGCCATGCATCCGAGACTGTGGACCAACTCCACCGCAGACAGTCATGCGGCAACCCACCGGAGACCAGTTCTCGTACGGCCTGACGGGTAATCCGGTCAGATGGGTATCCCGAGCCGAGACGAATCCCCAGCCCCGACTCCAGTCGGGCCACTTCGGCATCGCGCTCGATCTTGGCTAGTATGCTCGCAGCCCCAGCTACCCTGTCGTCAGCATCCATGCCGTGGCGCGCGACTATCTGCCACGAGGACCATCCAACTCCGAGACGAGAGGCCAGTCTCCTTGCGAAGCGCTTTTCGTCGACATCGCAAGCATCGGCCATGATTCTTCCCTCACTTTCTCGGGGTGAAGCTGCTTCTATGGCTTCGCCGAAGAGTTCTACCTCAAGGCTGTTTAAGTCCGAGGAGATACTGTTAGAATCGATCCTGCTGGCTTCACAGACCACGAGGCCGATTCCCCACCCGCGGGTTTCGGCTTCTGCGCGAATACGCTTCGCCACTTCTTCCCTGCGTCGACTGCTGAGATCTTTGGAATCGCGTGCGCCGATGCTCTCCAAGACCCCCCTGTCACCTTCGGGTATGCAAACGGCGGAGACCACCATCGGGCCGATGACCGGGCCTCTGCCCGCCTCGTCCACACCTGTGCACAGCGCACTCACAACTCCAATTCGTAGTCCGACGGACCATCATCATCTCTATGCTTCTTGGGCACTACCTTGCGAGACTCTTCCTCTGCAGGGTCGAGTATCACGTTGCTGGGATGCGGCTGTTCTCCCTCGGCCATCTCCTCTGCTATCTCTATGGCCGTGTCTATCGCATCCTCTGTCTGGTACTTGTCCAGCACTTCACTGGCGGAATCCACCACTTCCTTGTCCGGTCCGACACGAGGCTTTTCCGACGGACCTCCGGACTTTTCCAAGAACTCTGCAGTAAAGCCCTCCGCTTCCACCTGTGGGCTCTCTACTATCTCGGGGGGCTTCTCACCGCCTTCCTCAAATTTGGACATCCAGTCCTCTGCCTTCTCCTCCGCAGGAGGAGCCGGCCCTCTCAAGGCCAGTTCACGCTCCTTCCTGATCCGTATTGCTATGACGACCCCGATGCTACCAGCGATGACCACGACGGCAATCAGGATGAATTCGTGCCACACCTCAAGCCAGCCAATCAGCGCCCCTTTCCAAGCGCCTTCCGTAGTTATTGGCGGAGGAACATAGGTAGCAGGGACCAGTGCTGAGTCTTCAGCTGTGAACGAGATGTCGGGCTCGCGCATCGAGCGCACCTCCACCGTCAGCACGACGGTGGTCTCTACGGGAGCTTCCAGCGGTACAACCATCCAAGCACTGAAATTAACCGATCCGCCTACGGGTACGTCCAGTATCTCAAACGAGCGAGGGGAGCTGGATTCGGTACCAGTAGAAGCCCCCTCGGGTGGAATCAAGCCGAACTCTGTAGCCAGATTAACATCCAGATTGACCACTAGGCCATCCGGCTCGTTGCCGGCATTAGTAAGGGTCCAGTATGAGGTCAGGTTGTTGCCCTCTCTCAGTTCAGAGGACACCCTATCGACCAACCAGCTGTACATCTCGCCTACCGATATCTCCAATTCCAGTTGATTCGGGGACCAGTCATCCAACCACAATCCGATGACTAATCCCCCGACTAGGTCGGCAGGAGTCCCGTTTGCTATTGTGCAAGAGATGACTATGCCATTCATCGACTGCCCTGGACCTAGGGTGATTTGCGAATGCGCCAATTCGACAGAGAGCCATTCAGGGGTCTGTCCGAGAATCAAATCGAAAGTCGACAATACGTCTCCGGTATTCTCAACACGCAGGGAGCCATGACAAGTTCCTCCGGGGAGAATGTCACCGGTACAACCGTTTTCTACGAAACTGAGTACACCGCCAGTGCGCGGGATGATACTTACCCTTTGAGATACAGTGGAAACTTCCTCCGGGGCCGCAGTACTCCAAACTCGGATGTCGAAGAACAGTGTCCCGGGGTAACGATTGGGAGACTGGACCTGCAAATGGACCTCGCCCGATCCGTTCGGTGACATCGCGGCCAACTGTGCCTTGTTCAGCACGATTGCCGCCCACCCACCATCGGAGAATGCCATTCCTGCAATGCCATTCTGGGAGCCGTTCTCATCTGTCTGCGCGATTTGGATTTCTAGGTCGCGCACCGAGTTGCCGAGGTTCCTTGCTGTCACAAACAGGTCAATCACCTCGCCAGGCGGGAGTGAGGCATTGCCGCCCCCTCCATCAATAGTGGCAGCGTGGTAGAAACCGTACTCCAGAGAGAAGTTGTACCAATCATGCATACCATCGGAGCCCGCGGTCAGCCGCATGCTGAATCCATGAAGAGATCCGGCTAGTGGATAGCCCTCAGAGACCTCCGGCGCAGTGATGGAGAACCCCACCCACTGAGGGGTTTCGTAGGGGGCATCGTAGGTATGGCCGACCTCAGGAGGCTCGGAGTTCGGCCACTCAATCGACCAACCCTCGGGACCGCTGATGTCAACGAGCGCTGTGTCGTCGACGACGGCGTGGTTTGTGAAATTGAAATTAAGTCCGATAGTGTTGCCTGGATCGATGTCGAAGACCGAACCTGAATCCGGACCGAATTCGATACCAGGAGGCTCGATTTCGAAGGGGTAAAGGTAGTCAGCAGTCTCATTGAGCACAGTTGCAGCAGCGGTTTCCTGTAATTCGAGCGCTCTTGTTGGTGAGATCTGCCCGGGGTAGGTTCGCCCTACCGGGGATTCACCGGTGATCACAGCGTGGAAAACACATGCGGAGAGGTATGTCCCATCTATCGATGGATGCGAACCGTCGCTAGAATACAGAGTTGAGAATGGAGTCGAGCCAGCGCTTGGATCGGCTCCCGTATTCGCGATTGAGTCGTACAGATGTTTGTACGCCAAACCTACCGGTGCGATGAAGGCGGGTTCCGATTGCGTAGTGATATTCTCAAGATACATCTCGTACCCCTGCCGCAAATGAAGTTGCATGGTAGGATAATCCGGGTTTCGCCACTGGTTGTTTGAATCACCATCCTTGTAACCCCATGTCATGAACAGAATCGTATTTCCACCGGAGTTCAGAGCACGCTGATTAAGGTAAATAGCAGCGTCCCTACTATCCTGCCAGTATTCGGAGTTTGTTGGGAATGAAGGGACCTGACTCTGGTCTTGAAGAATCACGAAATCATTCGGCTCATTGAGCGAGAGATTCCACTGATTGCCACTTTCCCTAGCACGGCCTTCGTGTTCGTAGAGTTTCAATCCTCCACCGGTCAATGCTGAGACTTCAGAATTCTCCCCCCCATCGGCGAGGATGCTATCGAGTTTTGAAGCGAGGTCGTTTTGACTGGTATACGAATTGCCGAGCATCAGCACGTCAAGAACACTCGTTTTAGGTGGGGAACTTGCATCTCCAATCGGTGAATCCAAGGTGCCCGGCGAATGGTTGGACGCAATCAGTAAGAAAATGAGAATCGTGGCTAACCGACGCTCATTCATGGGCTACTCTCGTCGTTCTCACTCTTTTATCCCTACTCTCCTTCGATAGTGAATCCTGCGAAGTGTTGATGGTATGGGGTGCTGTTGCAGGTACATGACACCGGTGTGGCCCTTCGGGAAGAAGGCGGCCGAACCGCGTCAGGCAAAGCCCCCTAAGTCCGGGAAGGTCGTCGAGTACGAGAGGAAGGCGGACGACTCATCCATGGAGAAGATGACCAACCGCAGTCATCTCGACGACAAGGGCTTCAAGGACGCGATGGCACTTCTTGGCGATAGTCCGAAGAAGAAGTAAACGGGCTCAGAGTACTGGGTCCGGTATCAGCCGGCTTATGGCATCGATATCGAACTCTCCTGCTTGGATAGGCGACCTGAGTCCGAACTCGTGACTCACTGCTGGATCGACCTCTCCGAACTGACCAATCTCCTCGTTGGACACCATGACTCTAGCCCCTCTGCCGCTTATCCATGGCCCGTCTCGATGGTCGACCGTTTCAAAGTGGATATCGCCCGCCTCTGCTCCAATGTCTCTGAGGAGGGCTTGGGCGATTCCCTTGGCGGCGGTGAACCCACCTCCGACCTCAGCGCACGCCCACGCGACTCTCGTAGCGTTATCCGAGTCACGAACCACGGTCCCCAACTCGTACACCTTCTGAGGCAATTCATGGTGTCGGTTTGCTGCTAGCAGCGTCATCAGCGAAGGAAGCATGTACTGGCGCAGCATAGTGTGGTCGACGGTGATAGGGTTCGCGATAATCGACAAACCCCCTCCTTGCGGCCATCTGATACGCTCAAACTGGTCCCTCTCGTTGGATAGTGTTAGGCTCTGAGTCTCTTGGATACCAAGCGCCCTAAGGCTCGCTCTCACCCTGCGCCTCAAGTGGGATGACTTCAGAGGAACAGCATCCAGATGCACAGTAGGTAGTTGTTCGGGCATGTTGTCGTAGCCGTATCCTATGGCGATATCCTCGACGATATCGATGGGGTGCATTATGTCGCTACGCCATCGTGGCATTACTACTACGTGTTCGCGCTCCCCGACAGCGCAGTCGGCCCATCTCTCAACCGAGTTTACTCCGTCGGTGACTGTCCTGGACTCGACGAGCTGGCCGCCCATCCTCGTCAGTGCGGCTGCGATTTCGTCAGAACCGAGGTCGAGGCCCAGCACCTTCTGTATAAGGCGATGCGGGATACGATGATGGCGTGCATCACCCCGGGGGGTAGAGGCAGTAACACCGTCGTGACCGGTGACGCTAACGCTCTGTACACTTCCTCCTCTCTCTGCAAGTGAGAGACAGACAAGCATCAGGCAGGCCTCGCAGGCCCTCTGGCTCCACCCAGTGACATCGATGAAGAAATCGGTCGTCATCTCAGTGACCGTGGTATGGTCACCGTTGATGATCGGCGGGAAGGAGAGTATGTCATCATTGCAATCTAGAATCACCGGAAAGGAGTCCAACTCGTCCATGAGGTGGGCGTACTCCATCCCCTTGGGGTGCTCGCCGAGAATCTGCTCAATACTCATTTCCTCGGTCATAGCCAAAGGCACGAAGGAATGGGATGATGGGACTGTGACCACTCTGAACGGTGCAACCAAGGTCGACAGGTCGTGAACCCCTATCGATGAGAACTTCCTCTTTCTACCTAGAGTCAGATGCAACTTCTCTTGGTGGTCCATCAGAGACTGGATGAACTCGCCCTTCTCCGCACTAGTTTCCCCGGTGTCCACTCCTCTCACGACAGCTGCGAGTATCACAGGTCTGACTTCGGCCAGCGACGCATCCACTGTCATCTCGATACCACTGTCTGAGACTTCCATAGAAGGGTCTTCGACGACTGAGCCGAGAAACGAGCGAGCCGCTCTCGCCATCGTCTCGTGGCTGAGAAGATCGGGGCGGTCGGGAAATACCTCGATCTCGACGGTGCTATCATCGTTGCTCTCCACAGGACATCCGATTGCTGGAAGCCAGTCGGACCACCCCGCCCCATCGTGGCCAGCGCCGTTGGTTTCCTGTATGTATCTCAGGAGCGCGTGCTGGAGATTTAGAGTAGGCATTTCTCACCTCAGTTACCTAGCCACATCGGCAGCGGTCGGTCGTAACCCACGAGGCGCAGACCGCTGATCGCTGCCGTGTCGTAGTCCAAAGCGCGCAGATTGCGGCGGGTGACCTTCTCTAGGCCGTCCACACCGAGTTCACGCATCCACCCCCTAAGGGTGGAATCGAGCCAGACAAGGTGTTCCTCAAAACCCTCTTCCGGAGGTGGTGCCACGATGATAGAGCATCCTGCCGCGACTACAATCAATAGGTCCTCGGCGCTCGGCGCTTCGTCGAGTTCTATCAGCAGTTGCCGCCCTTGCTCGGTCAGGTTCATCGCTCTAGCGGCAAGACCGATTCTAGGCAACGCCGATGCCGCACGCCCCCCTCCAGGAGATGCCGCGTCGATTACCGCACCGTCAAGGTCCAGATCTACTACCAGTCTGAACAGGTGGTCAACCCTGTCGACGCAGTCGCGAAGCAGCACGAGGGAATCTGGCTGCATCCTGCTTGTTATCGATACCAGTACTGCCTCTATCTCGGCATCGTTGAGTGGTGGCAGGCTCGCTAGATCGAGTACAACTCCGGAGCATCCCGCTAGGATGGTTGCGCAGTCCACAAGTCCCGAATCTCCGATCAGCAGCAAATCACACGCACGCGGCGAAGACCTGACCAGAGCAGGTTGCTCTGCTGCCATTCCTACTTCCCACTCGTAGGCCGATTCGCACTCGACCAGCCAAGGTACTGGGAACAGCACGCCACCTTCGTCCGAGCCGAGAGGCATCAGGAGGGTGTAGGGGTCCAAGGAGGAGTGTTCCGTCAGTCGCTCGGAGGTAGACGGGACCAGAGCGACACTCTCAAAGCCCTCGGCGATTGATGCTTCGGGACTCTCGGCCACAACTGGTGCCGAGTCTGATGGGACCAGAACAAGTGCATCCTCTTCCAAAGTCAGACCCAAGGACTCGAGGTGCTCTGACAGTTGCGAAATCTCGGAGGCCTCTATACCTCGCATGGACACTCCCTCTCCCGGCGGCGGGCAACTGCCTGCGATGACCACTCGACCGCCGGTCATTCCTATCCCCGGCTCGGAGCCAACAGAGCCTAGGACGACCAAGGTACCTCCTCTCATCCCCGCTCCAACCATCTTGCCGGCATGCCCGCGCACGAGGATAGTGCCTCCGCAAATACCCGCTCCTGCTTCGTCACCAGCTGAGCCTTGGACTGTGATCTCCCCACCTGTCATCATGTACCCCAATCGATCACCGACATCCTTCTCGACTACGATACGACCGTTTTGCTGGAACGCCCCGAGCATCGACGTGCTTGAACCCTGGAGGGTGAAGGTGCCGCCGCGGTTCATTGCCCCAGCACACTCGCCTAGGTCGCCAAGTAGGAGGACTCTGGATTTCGGTGGCAGATGCGTGATGGCGCCAATCTCTCCCTTCTTGGGCTTCTCGTCACCTCCGCGCCCCCACCCTATCCTGACTAGGAGATCCCTCTCAAGGGCCTCAGAGAGCATTCCATCGAGGTCTCGATTGAGTTTGATGCTCTTCACAGTGACCTCGCGCATGGCCCTCCCTGCTCGGACGTAGTGTTAGTGGTCTTCATTCTGACGGGCAGTGAAGCCCCGCGAGGGTGCTTAGACGTGTATTCTTGACCTGCGGGTCAAGGGTCATGTTGATAGAGGGTAGTCAAGGGCGACAAACCGCCGAGAGCGGCACTTTGTGGGGTCATTGGTTTGATCAAAGTCGCCATTAACGGGTACGGGACAATAGGCAAAAGAGTCGCCGATGCAGTTGATGCCCAAGATGACATGACTGTCGTCGGTGTCACCAAGACCGGACCCAGCTTCGGTTGCGAACTCGCTGCGAAGAAGGGATTCCCCTTGTATTGCACGACCGACGACCCCGAACGCATCTCCTCGTTCTCCTCAGGTGGCTACCAGTGCCACGGCGGGTTGTCCGAACTCCTCTCTATCGCCGACATCGTCGTAGACTGCTCACCAGGCAAGATGGGTACTGACAATTTGGCGAAATACAAGGCTGCAGGCATCAAGCACTTGTTCCAAGGCGGGGAGAAGCACTCTCTGACCGGGCTGTCTTATTCCTCCTGCGCTAATCACGATGAGAACCTCGACTCAGATGGTTCCCGCGTGGTCTCATGCAATACTACCGGACTCTCGCGCACACTGGTCCCACTCTATGATCACTGCGGCTCACTCAAGGTCGAGTGCACAATGATTCGTCGGGCAGCTGACCCAGGGGACTCGAAGAAGGGCCCCATAAACGCCATCAAACCCGTTCTCAAGGTGCCCAGTCACCACGGCCCAGATGTCATGACCGTCAAGCCTGAAATCGAAATCAACTCGTTAGCGGTCGCCGTGCCCACTACTCTGATGCACGTCCACGCCATCATCGCCGACCTACCAGAGGGTCACGGACTGACTACAGAGTCGATAGTTGAGATGTGGAGGGGAACGCCTAGAGTCATCGTTATGCACGGTGAGGAAAACCGCATTACTACCACTGCCGAGATCATGGAAATGGCACGTGACATAGGCCGCAAGTGGGGCGATCTGCATGAGATATTTGTCTGGGAGGATGGAGTCAGGCTGGTCGGTGACCGGCTATACTATTTCCAAGCCATCCATCAAGAGAGCGATGTCATCCCCGAGAACGTTGATTGCATCCGCGCGCTGATGGGCACGGAGCCTAACTGGCGGACCTCTGTGGCCAAGACCGACAAGGCAATTTCGGACTACTACGGCATCTGAGAACTGCTCACGGTCGCGAGCGCGCGCGTACAGCCAGCATGAATGGTCAAAAAGGCCCCGTGAGTCGGCTGTTATGCATGACTAGCGTACGCTCGGTCATTACCGTACTCTCTGTACTCCTACTCTCCACCTGGGGAGGGGTCATGGCCAGCGCTTCCGACGTTGCAGGAACACCAGTCTCCAAGATAGATGATACAGCCTCAAACGAACACCATTCATGGACCTCGATATCTCTCGCCACCGCTTCGACTTATCCCTTGCGAGAGGCCTCTGGGGTGATTCACTCTCCGTTCGGCTCGTTTGATCCGGCAGTGGACATGATTCCACTCGGCCCAGAGAGCCTGTACGACCCATCTGCCATGCAACGCACTGGGATGATCTTGGTTCAGTCCAACAGCGCGGACATTAGTGCGCTGCAAGATTCCCTTTCCGACTTAGACCTCGCTGTAATCGATGTCGTCCCCGACGACACATTGGTCATACGCGTGGACCCCGAGCGCGTTCACGGCATAATCGACGAACTCGGAAAAATGTCCAGCGTTAGGTGGATAGGCCAGTTACCTATCGCTTGGAGAGTCTCTTCGGAATTGGTTCCGCTGGCAGGCCGTCAGGGGATCGTAGTGGATCTCGATATCATTCCGTCACCCGACCTTAGATTCGACGAGCTTGCGGCCCTTTCACAAGACCTCGAGTTGATTTCAGGGGAGATTGGCCCCCGGGGTGTCTGTGACGCCTACCTGTGCCAGCCCCGTTCAGTCGATGCCCTTTGGATACCAGTACTCGCAATGGACGGCAGGATACTCCATATTGGCTCAGCCTCGCAAATCATCATCCACAACGACAACGCACGTACCATAGGAGGCATCGACGCAACTTTGTTGAGTTCTAACGGAACACTGAACGGCAGCGGCGAAGTTCTAGCCATCTCTGACACCGGGCTCGATGGCGACCACGGTGACTTCGAAAATCGCATCCGTGCCATCTACGACCAGTTCGGCCCTGACAACTCACATTTGGACAGGAACAGCGGGCACGGCACTCACGTGACCGCGACCCTTCTGGGAGACGGCTCGGGGGACTCGGCCACGATGGGTATGGTCCCTGCCGCGACTTTCCACTTCTACCAACTTGAGGCTGACAGTTCCGGATTGCTTGCCCGCTGGGGCTCGCTCTACGATATGTTCAGTCACTCATGGCAGAACAGCGCGCGAATCCAGACCAACAGTTGGGGCAACGAGAATCTGGTCGGCGAGTACAGTTCCGACTCAAGGTCCGCAGACTCTTTCCTCGTTGACTACCCCAGGTTCCTAGTACTCTTCTCCGCAGGCGACTTGGGCTCCAGTGGCGCGAACAGCGTCACGCCTCCCGGCACAGCGAAGAACGTCCTGACAGTGGGGGCCTCTACAACGGGTGCTTACGGAAGCACGGCCGAAGGTGCCGTAGCCGGATTTTCCTCCAGGGGAACCACTCTGGACGGGCGCATCAAGCCTGACCTAGTCGCTCCCGGTGTGTCGATCTGTTCGGCTAGGGCCGAGGAGGCCCAGTTCGCCAACGGTGGCTCTTGCTCCAGCGCCACTCACAGCGATGGTACCACCCCGCTGTACATGACTCTCAACGGCTCTTCGATGGCAACTCCGGTCGTTGCAGGCGCGGCCACCATGGTCCGGCAGTACCTCAGGGAGTCCGTAGGGATTAGCGAGCCACGCTCTGACCTGATTCGAGCCATCCTGATTAACGGGGCCGAGGACATCGGTACAGCCGACATCCCAAATCCGGCCGAGGGATGGGGGCAAATCGATTTGCAGCAAAGCCTCTATCCAACCGCTACTGTCTATTACCAAGACGAATTGTTGTCGACCGAACTTCCAGTGTTCTATGACTACACTAGGGAGTTACTGCCAGGGCACAGTTTTCTCTACACCTTTGACTTGACCGTCGAAGCTCAGATGGGGTTGGACATCACTCTAGTATGGAACGACAGGGAAGGCTCGGCAGTTGCCAACCAAAGCGCACCTAGGTTGGTCAACGACCTCGACCTGAGGGTGACCTCACCCAATGGCACTGTCTACGTCGGCAATAGTTTCTCTAATGGGTTCAGTGCCCCGGACGGCGGCAGCGAGGACCGACTCAACAACGTGGAGAGAGTACGCCTTCCCACGAACAACGGCGCGATTTCCGGAATCGGCACTTGGACTGTCGAGGTCGGCCACGCTGGAGGGACGTTGCAGGACTACGCTATCGTGCTGACCGGACTGGCCACTGAGTTGGAGCAGTCGGATTTGACTGTGTTTGAGAGCTCCCTGTCGAGCTCCGTCGAGAGTCCCCTGCAAGGCGACACCCTCCTCATCGAGGCCGCTTGGAAAAATCAGGCCACAGCGCCCACTGGCACCTACTCGGTGGAGATTGAGGACATCACTGACGGAGTCATCATACACACCTCTGAGCAATCTTCGTTGGGCGGAGGGATGCTGGACTCACTGTCATTCCCATACGCCTTCACCACTACTGGCCTGCACACGTTGGAGTTGAGGCTGGACTCGGCATCAGAGGTCAACGAGTTGAATGACGAGTCTAACGGTGTCGACAACAATCGCATTCTCCTCCACATCAACGTCTCGCAGATAGGCGTCCGACTCACGCCCTTGATGGAGGATGGCACGGTGCCCAGCACTCCGGCTGAGTTGAGTCAGGCCAAGACCCGCACACTGGATCCGAGGACAGGTAGCTGGGTGCTGTTCGAGCTTGAGATGCGCAATGAGGGAACCTCGCAGATATCGGTCGGATTGAGCGTCTCGCCAGTGCAGAGGCTGGAAAATGACGGTGTCATGTACCAGCCTCGGGACGAGTGGTGGAAGCTGATTAACGAGACCGGACCGTGGACCCTAGCTCCCTTTGGAGAGGAAGGAGACCGCATCGTAGTCACCCTAAACATGTCTGACATGGACACTGACCTCACAAATCCAGATGATGCTGTTTACGCGCTCCCCGGGACCTTCGTGTCTGACTTGAATCTCTTCGATACCAATGCCCCAACTATAACTCACAGCATCAGACTCACAGCTATAGTGGAACGTGTTGAGGGACTGTTCACGTTAATCGCCGGCACGGAGGGTCTGGGTGCCGAACCCGGTGACTTCGCCGTATTCTCGCTCTCCATCAAGAACACGGGCAACGGCCCTACGCAGTACACAGTTAGCTGCGAAACCCCCGAGCGCTGGACCATACACATCGGCAACAGCGAGTCTTCCGAACTGACACTTGAGCCGCTGAACCGTCTGCAGTTCCTGCCACTGCCGATTCGCATCAGAGTCCCCTCTGCTCAAGACGGAGAGCCTGCGGCAGGAACCGCCGAGGATGTCGAGTGCATCACCACTTCAGTCAATGACCCGACTCTGGAGACAACTGAGCAAACCGTCGTCGTGGTCTTTGAGAGTCTCGACTTCTCTCCGGAACTGTTCGATTCCGAAGGAGTCGCGTTAGGCCCTCTGGCCCTCGCCCAGCCCCGCCCAGTCTTGAACAGCGATGCCGTCACAACTGAACTAGTCGTCTCCAATGACGGCAACGTGCCGATGCAGTTCATAGTACAGGGATTCTCGTCTCTGAACACCTGGCCAATCCAGCTCACCGAGGGCTCCAACGTGCAATCCGAGGAAATCGCATTTGCCATCCCAGCTGGCTCGTCGACGACCGTCTACATCGTCACCATCGTCCCCCCTGCTGCAGAGATGGGAGACTCTAACACTATCACCATACGGACGACCCTCGCTGACGGCCCTACTGTAACCAACGCCACCCGCCTCATGGTGCAGGAGATAGCGGCTCTTGACCTATCATGGAACAACACCATGTTAATCGCCCTAGGAGTGCCTGGGACCGCAGACATACACGCACACAACACTGGCAATATCGAACTCGATATCAGCCTGACAATGGGGACACTTCCTGCAGACTGGTCAGGAGGATTCCTGTCCGGCAGGGACTTCTCGATGGGGATGAACCAAGAGGCAACCATCGCAGTGGGCATCGACCTGCCGGGAAGCCTGCCAGCGGGCCCTCTTGAACAGATTGTCTCAGTCATCATCGAAGCCACAACCCCAGGCGGCGAGACCTCGGTATACACTGTCGAGATGACCGTCGAGGTCGTGCCTTCGATATGGATCGGACTATCCTGCGAATCGACTTCAATCGAGGATATCTCCTCCGATGGCGACACCTTCGAAGTAGTAGTTACCAATCTTGGCAACTCTTTCGCAGAGGTGCTGCTAGTGGCAATCGGCCCCAGTGATTGGGATGTCCAACTAAGCCAGGAAACAATCTCATTGGACGCTGGAGAATCTGCTGTGGTGACAGTATCAGCAACTCCTGGTGATGATGCCGCAAACGGTCTGACTGAGATAACATTCGTTGCAAACGCTACCGGTTCCCAGGGCGGTCTTGCTACCATTACTGATGGGACTCTGCAGGTCGGGATTAGTAAGTCTAGGGACTCGACTAGTGGCGGTCTCGGAGGCCTGCTTGATTACCTAGGCCTACCTAGTTGGACCTTGGCACTCATCTTCCTCGTTCTGCTGGGCTCGGCGGTGGCCACAGGCGTCAGGATGCGCAGATCCTCTGAGTCGACGCTTAGACCTGAGGAGGAGTTGATTCCACCTGGCTCTGCCCTTCTAGCCGGAAGCCAGTCCGAGCGCAAGGCGGCTGCTCTGGACACCTCCGTCTCGGGAGAGGTATTGACTGGCGGAGTCAGTGACGAGGAGATACAATCCACCATCGCCCAGTCGTCACCTTCTCTGAAGCCACCTTCGTCCTCCGAAGAGTCCCCACCGCTTCCGCTCGGCGGACTCCCTGAGGGCTGGACAATGGAACAGTGGGTGGCCTACGGCCACCTGTGGTGGGAACAGAACAAGCCGTAGGCTGCGCTTGACTTATCACCCGCGCCACTCCCGTCGGGCCGATGAGGAGCGGCTCGATTGTACTGTTCGGCCCCCCCGGTGCAGGTAAGGGCACTCAGGCGGGCAAAATCACCGTACTGACTGGGAAGCCCCAAGTATCTACGGGCGATATGCTCCGCGCGGCCGTGGCCGCCGGCTCCGATCTTGGGGCAGAAGCTAGGAGCTACATGGATGCCGGACTACTCGTCCCGGATGACATCATCATCGGACTGATAGTCGAGCGGCTACAACATGATGATGCATCATCAGGGGTTCTGTTCGACGGCTACCCTCGTACAATTCCCCAGGCCGAGGCCCTGTCGGAGGTAGCAGAGGTCTCCGCTGTTATCTCAATCGAGGTCTCGGACGATGCGATAGTCGAGCGCATCGTCGGCAGGAGGATGGATCCTGAAACCGGAGAGATCTACCACATCTCATTCAATCCACCTCCACCCGAGGTATCCGGACGCCTCTTACAACGCGAGGACGACAACGAGCAGACTGTGAGGAAAAGACTCTCGGCCTACCATGAGCAGACGGCCCCCTTGGCCGAATGGTACGCACAGTTAGGCCTACTGATCAGCATCAATGGGAATGACCCAATCGATGAGGTCGGCATGGCAATAGAGGAAGCCCTATCCGGCGCTCTGTGAGGTCAAGATGTCGAAGCAGCGCCGTAGGAGCGGAAGAGGGGATGCTAAGAGGAAGGGAAGGGTCTTGAAGGCCGTCAATGATCTCTCGTCCCTACTGAAAGGCTCAGTTTCCGTCGACCCCCGGCTCGCTGATGCCGCTGCTCGGGACATCCTCCGCATAGGCAAGCGTCATGGCGAGCGCCCTGACTCCGACACTTCTAGACTAATCTGCAGAGGATGCGAATCCGCCCTAATGCCAGGACGCACTGCACGAACTCGAATCTCGAGAGGCAAACTCATCGTTACCTGTGAGAACTGCGGTAGAATCGAACGCTCGGGCCCGGACTTCTCGAGAGGTGATTCGGATTAGACCTAACATCCCAGACTCAGTTCTGCGCCAAGCCAAGGACAAGGCGACAGCAGTCACCGTCAGAGTTGGTAAGGATGGAATCACCGACTCGGTGATCCAAGAACTCACCGACCAACTCTCCAACCGAGGTCTGGTGAAGGCGAAGGCTAACCGAGGGGTGGCCAATAGTTCTGCAGAGAGGTCCGAGATGTTCAGACTCCTTGCCGAATCAACCGGTTCGACGATGGTTCACATCCGGGGAAACGTCGCAGTATTCTGGTCGGGCAAGAATTAGTTGATGAAAACTATCATCTTTGAGGATAGGCCGCCATGCTCACTTATTTAGAGTCGTCAAGGCTCGCCGAACCATGGTGTCTGTGGAACAGGTTGTCCTAGCCGTATTCGTAGTATCT